>Ga0182027_10004341_pt1 | contig 22013 bp, 15 predicted proteins | sample 712E1DmetaG_FD_121300 | JGI IMG/M metagenome (GOLD analysis project Ga0182027, IMG submission 121300) | Permafrost microbial communities from Stordalen Mire, Sweden - 712E1D metaG (Illumina Assembly) | ecosystem: Environmental > Terrestrial > Soil > Wetlands > Permafrost | place: Sweden... | reverse complement strand
GAAACAGGCGACGCCGATAAGATATTTACAAATCCTCAGAGTGCCTACACAAGTTCATTGATTGAAGCAATTCCACATCCGGAATTTCTTCAATAGTTCAACTTAATTTATTTATTATGGGGAAAAAAGCTTCCAGAGGAATTACTGCCGACAGCAGCAACCTCATCAGGTCGGTACTGGAAATCTTTCAGCAAAATCCTTTCAGCAGCTTTAATTACAAGCAGGTATCGTCCCGGCTTGGATTAAATGAACGTGCAGGCAGGGACATGGTGAGACTGGTTGTTGAAAGGTTGTTTATGGCAAAAGAACTTATTGAGTCAAAACGGGGGAAATACCAGATTAATACCGAAAGCGGAAGATTTAAAAAAGAGATGAGCAGGGAAGTAACAGGAAGGGTTGATATGAAGCAGACCGGGAAGGCGTATATCATTCCCGAGGACGGGTCTGAAGATGTTTTTGTCGCGGCTGAAAATACTCATCATGCCCTTCACGGCGACACTGTCAGGGTAAGCTTGTTTCCGATGAGGAAAGGGCATAAAAGGGACGGGGAGATTACAGAAATTATTAAAAGGCATAAGCATCAGTTTGTTGGGATTATCGAAGCAAGCAAGAATTTTGCCTTTCTCATTCCCGATAACCCTTCGGTGCCCGTTGAAATTCTTATCCAGAAACCGGATCTGAACGGTGCCCGGAACGGGGAGAAGGTTGTTGCCGTAATCACCGAATGGCCTGACCATGCTAAGAATCCATTCGGTAAAGTCATCCAGATACTCGGCAGGCCCGGCGACAATCATGTGGAGATGCAGGCCATTCTGGCCGAATATGATTTCCCTTTGTCATTTTCTGAAAAGACCGAAGCGGAGGCTGAATGGATATCTGAAGATATACCTGAAACTGAAATCAGCAGGAGAAGAGACTTCAGGAAAGTATTTACTATTACAATCGATCCGGAGGATGCAAAAGATTTCGACGATGCCATTTCCCTGAAAAAGCTGCCGAACGGGCACCAGGAAGTAGGCGTTCATATCGCAGATGTGTCGTACTATGTTCAGAAAGGAACGGAAATCGACAAGGAGGCGTTCGAGAGGGGAACTTCAATTTACATGGTACACAAAACTATCCCAATGCTTCCCGAGCGCTTGTCGAACCAGCTTTGTTCCCTCCAGCCAAACAAGGACAGGCTTTGTTTTTCAGCGGTATTTGAATTTGATGAACATGGAAAGATCTGCCAGGAATGGTTTGGCAAAACCGTTATTCATTCATGCAGAAGATTTGCCTATGAAGAAGTGCAGTCCATTATTGAATCGGGGAAAGGTGAATATGCCGAAGAAATTGCCGTTCTGAACGGGATCGCATTAAAACTCAGGGAAGAAAGGTTTAAAAAAGGTGCATTCAATTTTGAGACACAGGAAGTAAGGTTCAGGCTGGATGAAAAAGGCCGGCCCCTCAGCATTTATATCAGGGAGATGAAGGAAGCGAACAAGCTGATCGAAGACTTCATGTTGCTTGCAAACAGGAAGGTCGCAGAATGGGTTGGGAAACAGAAACCGAACGTGCAACCGAAAACATTTGTTTACAGGGTCCACGATAAACCAAATCCGGAAAAGCTGGAAATCTTCACCCAGCTGGTCGAAAGACTGGGCTTTTCACTGAAGCTGTCCACCAAAAAATCAATGGCACATTCTTTTAACCAGCTTTTTCATGATATCAAGGGAACCGGCGCGGAGAACATGGTGGAAAGCGTTGCTATAAGGACTATGGCGAAAGCATTCTATACAACAAAGAACATCGGACATTATGGCCTGGCATTTCCGTATTATACACATTTCACTTCACCGATACGCCGTTACCCTGACCTGATTGTTCACCGTCTTTTTCAAGAATATCTCCATAATGGACCAACGGTACAGGCTGCTGAATATGAAGTCCAGTGCGAACATGCTTCGGATATGGAAAAACGTGCTGCCGATGCTGAAAGGGCATCTGTCAAATACAAACAAGCCGAATATATGCTGGATAAAATAGGGCAGGAATTTGATGCATTGATTTCGGGAGTAAGCAAATGGGGAATTTTTGCCGAGATCATAGGAACAAAATGTGAAGGTATGATTAAATTAAGAGATCTCGAGGATGACTATTATTATCTTGATGAGGAGAATTTCCGGGTAATCGGGCAGAGGTACGGAAATATGTTTAAACTGGGGGACAAGGTAAGGGTCAGGGTAAAAAAGATCGATCTCTCAAGGAAACAGATGGACTATATAATACTTTAATATGGACCTTGTTTCTCCAAAAGATCTGGTTAAAGCCAGTCAGGGCCTTCAGAATTTCGGTGGCGAGAGGCTCGCAAAAATCCTTTTCAGGATTCTCAGGCTGGACCAGATCAACAAAATATACAGTGACAACATTCATCTACCTCCCACTGAGTTCCCTGATAAGATTCTTGAAGAGATCAAAGTGTCCTATTCGGTACCTATGGATGATCTGAGAAACATTCCTGCCGGAGGCAGTTTCATTACTATCTCAAATCATGCTTACGGCGGGATTGACGGTCTGATTCTGATTTCCATGATTTCAAAGCAAAGACCCGACTACAAAGTTCTTGTAAATTTTTTACTGACCCAGGTTTCACCGCTGCAGGAATATTTTATAGGCGTAAACCCTTTTGATACCCATAAGGATGTAAAATCCAGTTTCGGGGGATTAAAAGATGCCATTATCCATCTTGCAAACAGACACCCAATTGGTTTTTTCCCTTCCGGTGAGGTGAGCAGCTATAAGCTCAGACATCATTCAGTCACTGACAGGGAGTGGCAGCATTCCATGTTGAAATTTATAAAAAAAGCAAAGGTTCCGATAGTTCCTGTATATTTCTCGGGCCACAACAGCATGCAGTTCAACATTCTTGGTTTTATCCATCCGGTTCTGCGAACTGTTAAGCTTCCATCGGAATTATTTAATAAAGAATGCAGAGAGATACAGGTCAGGATAGGAGCTCCTGTTTTGGCTGAGGAACAGGATGAATTTAAAGATATTACCGACTATGGCAGGTTTCTCAGAATGAAAACTTATGCTCTGGGGCTGACCGGAAAAACTGAGAAATTTAAATACAAACTCCTGAAACATTCACCGGAACCAATAATTGATCCGGTACCTGATTACCTGATACTGAAAGAAATAGAAGAGTTAAAAAAGGAATACCTGCTGTTCAGGATCAAGGAAAACTTTGTTTTTTGTACTCCATCGGCAAGGATCCCTTATATCCTTAAGGAGCTTGGCAGGCGAAGGGAAAAGACCTACAGGGAAGTTGGGGAGGGAACAAATAAAAGTCTGGATGTTGACCAATATGATCCCTATTTTGAGCAGCTTTTTATCTGGGATGAAAATGAGAAACAGCTGATCGGCGGGTATCGTGTAGGTAAGGGAAATCATATACTTACGAATTTCGGGATGAATGGATTTTACATAACAAGTCTTTTTAAAATAAGCAGGAAATTCGAACCCATCCTCAACGTCTCACTGGAACTTGGCCGGTCATTTATCATCAAAGGGTACCAGAAGAAACCGCTTTCGCTATTTTTACTCTGGAAAGGAATTCTGTACTTGTTACTGAAAAATCCCAACTATCGTTACCTGTTAGGGCCGGTAAGTATCAGCAATGAGTTCAAATCGTATTCAAAGACCCTCTGTGTGGAGTTTCTGAAGGCAAATTATTTTAATTCGGAATTTGCCGGATACATTAAAGCCCGCAACCCCTATAAATTAAAACCGCTGAGGATTATTGAAAAAGACCTTTTTCTTAAGTATACCGAGAAAGATATAGGCAGGCTGGATAGTTTCATAAATGATTTTGACCCGCATTACAGAACCCCTGTACTTCTTAAAAAATATCTGAGTGTTAATGCGGAAGTCCTTGGATTCAACATCGATCCCTTGTTCAATTACTGCCTGGACGCACTCATGATACTGGACCTGTTTGAAGTCCCGGTCGCGACGATTGAAAGCCTGGCAAAGGAATTTCATGACCAGTCGTTGCTGGAAAGATTCAGGAAATAGCTCAGGCCAGTCTGTTCTTTTCGATCAGGTCAAAAAAGTTTTTACGGAAAGTTTCACTTATGGGAATGTATTTATCGAGGATCTTGATTCGATTCCTTTCGATGGATTCAATCTTGTCGAGAGCTACGAAAAAGGATTTATGTACCCTGCAAAACAAGGGTTCATGCAATACTTCTTCAAGTTTTTTGGAATTCATAAGGGTCATGATCCTTCTTGTTTTTGTTACTATTCTCCAGTAGTCCCCCATGCCTTCCACATACAGTACTTCAGGACATTCTATCCTTTCCATCCTGGTCTCGGTCTTTACAAAAAAATATGGATGTAAAGTACTTTTAAGGTCAGGCGGGGTTGTTTTTTCGCGTAGGCTGTTTTCCAACTGCATGCGTTCATAAACCTTATTGACCCCTTTTAAAAACCTTGCAAATGATATGGGTTTCAGCATATAATCAATGACATCCAGATCAAATCCCTGAATGGCATAATTTTCATAGGCTGTAGTGAAAATCACGAAAGGTGGATTTTGAAGGGAGTTGAGCAATTGTATTCCCGACAATTCTTCCATCTGGATATCCAAAAAAATCAGAGCGACCTTACCGGAACGGATAAATTCAATGGAGTCCACCGCATTATCGAAAGTCTTTAAAAGGTTGAGAAAAGAAACCTTTGAGCAATAATCCCGGATAATGTCCAATGCGAGGGGTTCGTCATCTATTGCAATACAATCGATCTGCATCAGTCCCGAATAATTAATCTGATTATAAATAAATTTTCATCTGACTTAATATCCAGGCTGTATTTATGCGGATAAAGCAAATCAAGCCTGCGGCGGATATTCATAAGCCCGATACCTCCCTGTTGGTCTTTTGGGGCCGTGTGGTTCTTACGAATGAAGTTTTTTACTTCAAAAACAATTTCACGGGGGCTGATGTCAAGACAGACCATGATTCCCGGTGCAGCAACGGTGCGGCTTGCATGCTTGAATGCATTTTCCACAAAGGGGATCAGGATCATAGGGGCAACAGTTAGCCCGTCAGATGCGCCATTGATAGTAAGGGAAACAAAATCTTTATTTCTTAATCTCAATTTCTCGAGTTCGATAAAGCTCTTCAGGTATTCAATCTCTTTTTCAAGAAGAACTTTGTCGGTAGTAGCGTCATACAACATATACCTCATGATTGACGACAGCTTCATCACGGCCTCCGGAGCATCATCCGATTTCTGGTAAACAAGAGAATATATATTGTTTAGAGTGTTGAAGAAAAAATGAGGATTTACCTGTGATCGTAAAAGGGCAAGTTCGCTGATCTGTTTCTGGTTAACGAAGTCAGCCTGAAGTTTCTGGTTTTCATACCAGTTGATTGCAAGGCGGATCAGAAGACTGTATATGAAGAAAATGATGATCAGACGGATATCATTGAAGACCCAGTCCCTGTTTAAAGGCATTTTTGTCATGTCATAATGGACTATATATTTCCAGAATGGAAACTCCATACCCAGCCTGCAGGCCAGTATCAGACCTGCAAGGGCAAGTCCGATAAGAATGCCGAGGAATTTATTCTTAAGCAGGAAAAGATATTTGAAGGAAAAATAAAATACATAAAATGAAAGCATCCCGGTAAGCATATGTATAATGAGGTCAGGGACAAGATACGGCACTTCCTTGTTTAAAAAATAGGGGAATACCGCCTGGTTAAAAATGTATAACCAGAAAACCACATGGATTATAATTTTGTATTTAATTTGCATCCGATACGATTGAAAATCAATGCTAATATATGAAAAGAATCAACTGTTGCGTGAGATATTGTGGCCTAATATGCAATAGGGTTAATTCTGTCGATAAAGGCGTTTAAACCATCGCTGAAAATTTGAGGTAGGATCAGTAAAAAGATCCCCGGTAATGAAAAGAAACATATACCGGGGATCATTAAAAATCAAAAACCCTTTGCACTACTGAACCAGTGTAAGTTCATTTATCAGGTTAGTAGCTCCTGCAAATTTGTCGATAATAAAAAGCACATAACGGATATCCACATTGATGGTCCTCTGCAGGTCTGGTTCAAACGAGATGTCCCCGCTCATGGCTTCCCAGTTCCCGTCGAAAGCCAGACCTATAAGTTGTCCATCACCATTGATGACAGGGCTTCCTGAATTCCCTCCCGTAATATCATTGGTGGTCAGGAAGCATACAATCATTTCGCCGTTCTGGCCGTATTTGCCATAATCTTTCTGCTGGTAAAGGTCTTTGAGCTTTTTTTCGACGATGAATTCCTCGTTGTTTGGATCTTCCTTCTGCATCACGCCGAAAAGGGTCGTATAATAGTCGTAATGCACTGCATCGGCAGGATAATAATCAAGTACTTTTCCATAGCTCATGCGCATGGTCGAATTTGCATCGGGGTAGAATTTCTTATCCGGTTCCATCTCGCGAAGCCCCGCCATGAACATACGGTTCCCCGTTGCTACGTTATTTCTCAGGGTCATCATTGTATTCATATATTTTGCCGAAGTTTCGGAGACCGACTTTGAAAGTTTCCATGCCGGGTCTTTTTCAAGTGTGCTGCGTTTGGGTTTGTCGAGGAATTTTTTCAGCTTTTCCTGAGTGGCAAAGATTGAAGTTGCATAAACGTTATCGGCATAGGCATTGAAGTCTGTTCCATACTCCTTTGTGATATCCTTGAAGATTGCGGGTTGTTCAGCTTCCGGTACATTCCTGGCATACAGTTTCAGGATCTCAGCGAGTTTCTTTTTCTCAATGGCCGGGTCTTTATCTTTGAACATGGAAGGAATGGATGACCTGTAAGCTTCAACAGCTGTGGCAAGAGCTGCCTTGTCTTTTTTCTCCCAGGCTTCGTCAATTGCAGAGGCCCGGCCCGCCACCTGAATTATTTCCAGTCCTGATGCGCCGGAACTGGCATAAAACATAGGGCCTGCGACTTTAGCGAGGTTCGCGTAAGCCTGTTTAAGATCATCCAGAACATGTCCGTATTTCTTCTGCCTTTCCGGGTCCTTGCTGCACCAGGCAGTAAAAGCGGTTTCCAATTCTTTTTTCTTTTCCTCGACATGGTTACGTTTTAACATTTTAATCTGGCCAATATAGTTTTTCCATGTATTGGCAATCCCGGCGTAGTTACCCGCATAAGCTATTTTCACCGCCTTATCGGCATCCATTCTTTCCTTCATGATTTCCAGGTTCTTGCCAAAAATGGTGACCATTGTAGGATACTGAACGTTAAGGTTGAATTCAAGTCCGTAGGAAGTAAGATAACGGGATGTCCTTGCAGGGTAACCCCAGATCATGGCGAAATCGTTTTTCTTTATTCCTTTCAGGCTGATCGGGAGATGGTATAAGGGTTTCAGGGGAACGTTATTTTTTGAATATTTAGCAGAGTTCCCGGTTGAATCGGTATAGATGCGGAAAATGGTAAAATCACCGGTATGCCTGGGCCACATCCAGTTGTCGGTATCGCCTCCAAACTTTCCGATGGAAGATGGAGGAGCTCCTACGAGCCTTACATCCCTGTAAGTCTTGTAGACAAAAAGGTAGTACTCATTTCCTGAATAGAAAGCTGTGACGGTTGCATCATATTTTCCGCCTTCTTCCGCTTTCTTTCTGAGCCTGCTGGTGAGGCTGCGGATCTTTATCTGTCTGTCAGCTTCCTTAAGGGTATCTGCAAGAAAAGGAATAATTGAATCGGTGACATTTTCAACTCTTACCAGAAACGAAGCGCACATTCTTTCATTCGGAAGTTCTTCATTTTTATTCATTGCCCAAAAACCATTAGTAAGGTAATCATGTTCTACGGTACTATGGTTTTCAACTGCGTTAAAACCACAATGGTGATTTGTGAAGATCAGGCCCTGGTCGGAAACTACTTCGGCGGTGCAGAAAAAGCCCTGGCCTCCTCCGTTGGCAGAAAGACCGACAATTGCGTCTTTGAGGCTTGAGTGGTTAATGTTATAAAGTTCCTCAGCGGTAAGGTGAAGCCCCATTTTCTGCATATCAACATAATTGAGGCGATTAAGTAAAAGCGGCAGCCACATTCCTTCATCTGGAGGATTGTCTGCGAAAGAAGGCAGTGTAATGATCACTATCAGCAAAACACCTGCTGCCCACATCATTTTTTTCCACATGTATTTCATAAAAACAAATTAAATATTGGTTAATTATTTAAGCATATGTATTGTAAATCCTTTGTAATATTCAATTAAAGACCCGGCAATAATGAATGAACCGATGATCATGAATAATAAACCTACTATGCGGTTCAGCCACAATTTTACCTGGGGGTTCCCAAGGATTTTAATCCTGTTGGCAAGAAAGCACTTCAGGATATCGGTTGTGAGCACCATGAACAAGGTTCCGCTGAAGAAAAGGGCCACAGCTCTCTGGTCGCCTCCGTATGTGGCATTTATTGCAAGCATGGAAGTTATCCAGAAAACCCAGAGAAAAGGATTGGCTATGTTAAGTACAAATCCTTTAAAAAAGTAGGGAAGGAGCCCGGGTTTCTTGACTTTTATTTCATTAATCGCCTCGACCTGTTCGGTCATGGGAATTTTCCTGAAGAAATTATAGATACCAAAAATAGTCATAATGGCACCTCCGATTATTCCGAGAATTAAGTGGTAAAACTTGTCATTTACAATCTGGGAAGCCCCGAAATAAAAGCCGATAACCAGTGCCAGATCACTGGCAAAAATTCCGAGTGCCAGAAAAATACCTGTTTTAACGCCACGCTTAACACTTGTTTGAAGAAGGGCAATAAGAGCCGGGCCCAGGGAAATGGCAATGGTAATACCCAGGATCATTCCCTCAAAAAGAGGGTGCAGTATAGCCAGGCTATTGACAACCATAATTTCTCAGATGTTTTTCCCAGGATTTCAGCTGTTGATTTTTAAGTACGCGGGGAAATTTATGCGCCCCTCCTTCTTTACCTTGAGCCTTCATCCAGTCATAAAAAGCCTGCAAAGGTATAATTTCTGCTTGAATTTCCCTAATGGCTTCGAGTCTTTCCACACGGTAATCGTCGTTAAGAATTTTCAGGTAATCATCAAGCTTACGGGCCAGAATAACAGGATTAACAGAACTGTCGGTTCCCAGGTACCATTTATGGCCAAACAAACTGCCATGGTGAATACCACATACAGTGAATTCATTGATTTTTATATTCATCTCATCCTGCAGCATTTTTACTGCCCTGTTCATATTATCCTGTGAAAGATGTTCACCGCAAAGGTTAAGAAAATGTTTGGTCCTCCCCGTCAGCTGGATCTCGCAGGTTTTTGTATCAGTAAATTTAAGGGTGTCGCCGATCAGATACCTCCATGCCCCTGCGCAGGTTGAGAGAAGGAGTGCATAACTCCGTCCTTCTTCAACTTCTTCCAGACTGAGTGCTTCAGGATTTTCTTTAAGGTTACCTTCTTCATCGAAATTCCGGTCGGTATAGGGAATGAACTCATAATATATTCCATTGTCGGTAATAAGCACCATCGAATTTTTACTATCGGGATACTGATAGGCTATATACCCTTCAGAAGAAAGATAGGACTCATTATACACAATAGGTTTCCCGAGCAGGTGCTGAAAACTATTCACATAGGGTTTAAACGAAACACCGCTGTGCACATATGCGCTGAAGTTAGGCCAGATCTCATGAATATTCAGGAGCTTGTATTCCGAAATAATTCTTTCAAAGATGATCTGAATCCAGGCGGGAACCCCAACAACAATTCCTATATCCCAATTTGGTGCATTGCGAACGATTTCATTAAGTTTCACCTGCCATTCCACCTCTCTTGAGATACTTTTCCCCGGCTTGTAGAAATACTGGAACCAAAATGGAATGTTTTTAGCTGTGATGCCCGACACATCACCCTGGTAATAGGTCCCGTTATATTGCAGATGGGTGCTTCCGCCAATCATCAGTATGCCTTTTTCATAGAATTCATCGGGGAAGTCATACTTTGTTGTGCTTACAAGAAGCCTTATGGTTGCCTTACGGATGGCCCAAAGCATATCACTGGTCACAGGGATTTGTTTTGAAGAGGCATCAGACGTTCCCGAGGTCAAAGCAAAATATTTAACTCTGCCGGGCCATGTCACATAGGATTCACCGTTCAGGCTCCTGTACCACCAGGAGCGGAACATGGAATTGTAATCATGGATGGCGACACTTTCACGAAATCTCTTAATAATATTCGAAGACTCAAGGATATCAGAAAAATGGTAATATTCCCCGAAAGCCGTTCCCTGGGCTTTAGTTATCAGTTTTCTAAGGACTTTTTTTTGTTCGCTTACCGGATCTGTATTTTTAATGTCGATCGGGAACCGTCGCAGCTCATATGCTTTTTTAATTATTGACCCAAGTAGAGGCATCCCCGAAATATTATTAGAACCGTGTAAAATTACTAAAAAAAGCCCTTAAATTCGAATCAGATTTATGAGTCCGTAACAGAAGGAGTCAGGTATATCAGGAGCCAATGAAAAGGAAGATTATTTTTATAATGGTTATTGCGGCAGGAATACCGTTGACCGCAGCAATTGGGTTTGTGCTCTATCTTCAGTTTACTGAATATAAGCCTGCGCCTGTTGAACAGGCTGAGACATCCGGAAAAGGTCGACCCCTGGAAACAGATAAAACGGATTTCACTGTTCTGTCGTGGAACATAGGATATGCAGGCCTGGGCAGGGAGATGGACTATTTTTATGATGGAGGGACCATGGTACAGCCGGGGAAAGCAAACCTTGAAAACTATCTGAAAGGAATTTATTCGGAATTGAAATCAATGGACACGCTTGACTTTATTTTTTTACAGGAAGTTGACATCAACAGCAAACGTACGTACCATCAGGATCAGCTTAAGGAACTCAAGAAAGCTTTACCGCAGTACTGCAATATTTTTGCCCTGAATTACAAGGTCGGGTACATCCCGATTCCGGTTCTGGAACCCATCGGACAGGTAAACGCAGGCCTTTGTACTTTTTCAAAACACCCTCCGGAGAGCAACGAACGGCATGCCTATGATGCTTTTTTCTCCTGGCCCAAGAGGCTGGCCTTTCTGAAAAGATGTTTCCTTGCCTCATCCATTGAAGTATGCGGAGGGAAACAGCTGATCATGGTTAACCTCCACAATTCAGCATATGACGTTACAGGGGAACTTCGCGGCAAAGAACTTGCGCTCCTCCAGGTATATCTTCAGAGGGAATACGAGAAGGGAAACTTCATCGTAGCCGGGGGTGACTGGAATATGAATCCGAGAGGGTTCCGACCAGAAAAGATCAGTTCAGGCGACAAGTCATATTCAATACAGCCTGCAATGGACAGTACATTCATGCCGGGCTGGCAAATTGTTTATGACCCGTTATTGCCGACCAACAGGAATACTGATGCACCTTATAAAAAGGGTGTTACAGGTACGACTGTGATTGACTTTTTCCTTGTTTCCCCCAATGTTAAAGTTTTGAATTGTTACACCATTGACAAAAGATTTGAAGATTCCGACCATAATCCTGTTTTTGCAAAATTCAGGCTTCAGCCCGAAATCACCGGTTTTTAATCATTATAATTTTTACTCCGATGTTGAGCCATGCCGAAAAATATACTGTAACTGCAGAAACTTCTTTGCTTGATTTTCTGGCAATACAATATCCGCAGTCATCGAAAACAAGTCTTAAGAAAATAATTGTCCATGGAAGCATAGCGGTCAACGGGAAAACCGTTAAAAATCCTGCAATTGTCATACGTCCGGGTGATGAAGTGAATTACACAAGGCATAAGGTAGTGGTCAGAGCTCATGCCCCATTCAGGATCATTTTTGAAGATGATCAGATTATTGTTATTGACAAGCCGGCCGGGATGCTGACTTACGGTGAAAAGGGCAGCAGCGGATCTTCTGCTTATAAGGAACTTAAGGAATATCTGAGTGCAGCCTCGAAAAGCAGGTCGGAATTGTTTGTTGTTCATCGTCTCGACCGGGAAGTATCGGGTTTATTGCTGTTTGCAAAAACGGAGAAGGTCCAGGAAAAGCTGAAAGAGAACTGGCATGATTTTACAAAAAAATACCGGTCCCTGGTTGAGGGTATCCTTGAAACAAAATCAGGAGTAGCCAGGAGTTGGTTATCCGATGGCCCAGAATTTAAAGTTCATTCAGGGAGGGAGCGTGAAGGCGCCAAATTTGCTGAAACAAACTGGCAGGTACTGAAAGTATTGGAAAAACATACCCTCCTTGAATTACAGCTTGTCACCGGAAGAAAAAACCAGATCAGGGTTCAACTTTCCGAAATGGGGTACCCGGTTGTTGGTGACCGGAAATACGGGGCCGATGCATTATGGGAGCGAAGGATCAGGCTTCATGGTTGCTATTTATGCATCAGGCATCCTAAAACCGATGAATGGATTGAATTTCACAGTGACCTGCCCAGGGGATTTCTGGTTTTAAATCCGGAACATGAGAAATATAAATAATTGATCAGGTCCTGAAATCCCGCTGCCGTCTTGCCTCAAAAACAACGATGGCCGCAGAAACCGAGACATTCATGGAATCGATTTTACCATTCATCGGGATTTTAATGGCATGAGCGGCCTTTTTAAGCCACTGTTCACTCAGGCCTGTGGATTCAGTCCCCATTATAAAAGCTGTCGGACCCCGAAAATCACAATTATGATAAAACTGAACAGCGCTAAGTGAAGTTGCATAGGAAGTAATTTTTTTTGAACCCAGCCAGTCCAGGGTTTCCTGAGTCGAACTGGCTGCTATTGGAACAGTGAAGATACAGCCTATACTGGAACGTACAGCATTCGGGTTATAAACATCAGTATGGGGATCACAGATGATTACAGCATCAAGGTTTGCCGCATCTGCTGTACGAAGAACAGCCCCCAGGTTCCCGGGCTTTTCCACAGCCTCAAGTATAAGTATCAGCGGGTTGGCGGAAAGGTTCAGATCACTTAATCCGTAATATTTTGGCCGGGCAAGTGCAATAACTCCTTCCGCATCATTCCTGTAAGCCATACGGTTATATACCTGAGCGGAAACTTCAAAAAACCGGGAATTGACAGAGTTGTCAAGAATTCTTCTTACCTCATCCGGCGGCAGGAACTCAGGGCAAAAAAATACTGATTGAATAAGAAATCCGGCGGAAACAGCCAGATTGAATTCACGTAAACCTTCAATGATAAAAAGATCCTGTTGTTTTCTTTCTCTGGATTTTTCCCCGATTAAAAGTACATTTTTGATAAGGGGATTTTGAAGGCTTGTGATCTGGCGTATCATCTGCCGAAGGTACAAAGAATTCGGAACCTTTAATCCCCAGGGATTTTTTAGCACTTTTGTGATCTCCGGTCATTTGGATTTTAATAAAAAGCCAGAACAGGTTTCGGGATTCTGAAAAAATCTTTTACAAAATTAACCTGGAGAAATAAATTTTTATTAAATTTGCGCATTCAAGTACCACAAATATTTTATGTCCAAGATTTTTGCATTATCTGAAGCTGCATCGATTGCAATTCACAGCATGGTATTGATCTCACGTTCTGTAGATGGGATCAATGCTGTAAAGATCGCTGAGTTTACAGGCTTCTCAAAAAATCATATTGCAAAAGTCTTACAACGGCTTGTTAAGAGTGATCTGCTGAAATCAGTAAGAGGGCCTTCAGGCGGATTTTCTATGAAAAAGAATCCAAAGGATCTGACATTGCTGGATATCTATCAGGCCATAGAAGGACCTATTGAATTGACCGATTGCCCCCTGGCTTATGAGGTATGTAATTTTGAACGTTGTTTGATGGGCAATGTGATCAATAAGCTTACTTCTGAATTCAGGAAGTTTTTACAGGATCAGACGCTTAGCGCATACCTGTAAATTTTTTTAGTGGCAATAAGGCTAATAAATACCAAAATACGTATTTAATTTTTTATGTTACGGAAGATAATAAAGATAAATGAGAAAAAATGTAACGGTTGCGGGCTTTGCATTCCAAACTGTCAGGAAGGTGCTCTTCGGATCGTTGACGGAAAAGTGCATCTGATCAATGATCTGTTTTGCGACGGGCTGGGGTCCTGTATCCGCTATTGTCCCGAGGATGCAATTGAGATTATTGAAAGGGAAGCTGAGCCATATTCAGAAAAAGAAGCGGGTGCAATTGGTGCGATCCCTGCAATGGTTCCCTCCGAGTTAAGGCAATGGCCTGTTCAGATGCATCTGCTGAATCCCCGTGCATCATATTTCGCGAATGCTGATGTAGTGCTCGCTGCCGATTGTGCAGCCTTTGCAATGGGGAATTTTCATTCACATTTTTTGAAGGGAAAATCGCTGGCAATTGCCTGTCCTAAACTCGACAGTAATAAGGAATCCTATATTGAAAAACTTACCTCCATGATGAACGAAACCATGATCCGTTCACTGACGGTTGTTATGATGGAAGTTCCATGTTGCAGGGGGTTGCTGCAATTCGCAGAAATTGCCAGGGAAAAGGCCAGGCAGGAGATCCCGGTAAAAAAAGCATATATCAGTATACAGGGGGAAGTATTGACCGAGGAATGAGAACAGATGGGATTACATAATTTTCCTGACAATTAAGCTTCCGGGCAGGGTAACAGTAAGAATGTTCTAGTTTAAAAGGTTCTTTTCAATATTTTTGCATCAGAATAAAAATTTTAATGTAAAACATTATGAAAAGGAAACCTGTACTATTGTTAGTTATCCTTGCAGGGATTTTAATGGTCCAGCCCCAAAAATCCCACTCTCAGAATGTTGTTGTTCAAGCACCCTTACATTTTGATGTTTCCATCCCTCTCAGGGATATGAAACCGGCAAAGAAGCATTTCTGGGACCGGTTCAGAAGGGAGAATGAAGAAAAAGAAGTCCCGAACAGGTTTAAGCACATCCCACCTACAACAGAAAGAATTAATGATCCGGCATGGCAGGCAAATTATATTTCATCAGGTGGAAGTAAATCCCCGGCAATTACAAATCCGATTGTTAATTTTAATGGAACTGGAAATAATGCCAATTCAGGCCGGGTTACACCTCCTGATCCAAACGGAGATGTCGGCCCCAATCATTATGTGCAGATCGTGAACTGTGAGCTTCAGGTTTTTAGCAAGACAGGGACTTCTTTATATGGTCCGGTTGCTACATCTACTCTCTGGAGTGGTTTCAGCGGGGCATGGACCGGGCATAATGATGGCGACGCGGTAGTTCTTTATGATGAGCAGGCCGACCGCTGGCTGATAGCCCAGTTTGCTATTGATTGCGGAACATACCCGTCGTACACGGAATATGAATTAGTTGCAATATCAGTGTCAGGGGATCCCACAGGTTCTTATAACCGTTATGCTTTTCAGTTTGATTACATGCCGGATTATCCAAAATTCGGTATCTGGCAGGATGGGTATTATATGGCCGTAAACAGGTTTAATACAAATACTGGTTCGTCTCCTTTCATCGGAGCTGCTGCTTGTGTACTGAACCGTACCAAGATGCTTGCCGGCGACGGGTCGGCTACGATGCAATATTTTAAAACAGAAACTTTAGGTGGTTCTGGTTCAGCCACCGGTTCCTATTGTTATTCGATGCTGCCATCAGATTGTGATGGAACCTGGGCTTCCTCAGGTACCCCGAATTATTTTACATATTTAAGTGACAATACTGAAGGACCTGCAAACGAACTCCGGGTTTGGTCTTTACATGCTGACTGGACCACTCCTGCAAATTCATCCTTCACATACGTTACAAATTTACCTGTGTCGGCATATACCATGCTTGGAACCGGAACTGGTGTAGTACCCCAGCAGGGGACAACGAATAAAGTCGACGGGCTTGGCGACCGGTTGATGTACAGAAATCAGTACAGGAATTTTAGTTCTTACGAGAGTTTTTTAACCTGTCACAGCGTCAGTGTAAACAGTGTTTCAGGTGTAAGGTGGTATGAATACAGGAGAACAGGAGGCACATGGTCGGTATATCAACAATCTACATATGCTCCTTCTGATGGAAAATGGAGGTGGCTTGGAAGTGTTGCCATGAATTCAAGCGGGGATATAGGAATGGCTTATACTGTTTCCGGCAGTAGTACGTATCCCTCAATTTATTTTACAGGAAGAAGAGCAGCAGATCCCCTGAATACCATGTCACAACCTGAAGGGATTATTCAAACAGGCACTGCCTCTATAACCGGTGCTACCCGATGGGGAGATTATGCTGAGATGAGTGTTGATCCAAGTGATAATACAACCTTCTGGACGACTAACGAATACATCGGTACTTTTGGCGGAACCTGGCCCTGGGCGACAAAAATTGCCTCATTTAAATGGAGCAATCAGCCTGCGGTCACCACCACTGATGCAACAGCTGTCACACCAACCTCAGCAACATTGAACGGAATCATTAACTCTAACGGGCTTGCATCGACCTATTATTTTGAATGGGGAACCACTGCTTCATATGGTACCAACACGACAACCACTTCTGCCGGATCAGGGTCCTCGGCTATCCCTGTGAATACGTCAATCACAGGTTTGACAGGGGGAATTACTTATCATTTCCGGCTGGACGGAGTCAACAGTGATGGCACTACCAACGGGAATGATATGACATTTACACCCGGAGTGGCAGTCGTGACAACCACCGCTGCCACAGCCATTACTATAACCACAGCCACCTGCGGAGGCAATGTAGTCTCCGACGGGGGTGCAACGGTAACTGCCAGAGGAACCTGCTGGAGCACATCTGCCAATCCGATAATTACAGGCAGTCATACCACCGATGGCTCGGGCACAGGATCATTCACCAGTTCACTCACAGGCCTTACAGCCAATACATTATATCATATCCGGGGGTATGCGACGAACACTTATGGAACCTGGTATGGCAGTGATCTGACGTTTACTACGACTTGCTCGATTAGTACACTTCCTTTCAATGAGTCGTTTACCAGTACATCTATCCCCTCCTGCTGGAACCAGGCTGACCACCAGGGGAACGGAGAAATATGGCAATTCGGGACTATTGCCAATTCCGGCGCCCCGAACCTGACAGGGAATTACGCTTATCTGAACAGTCGGAATTACGGAAGCGGGAATACACAGAATGCTGACCTTATCAGCCCGGTACTGGATTGTTCAGCTTATAATACGGTCACACTTGGGTTCAGCCATTATTTTTATCAGGGAGGAGGGGCATCGGGAATCCTTTCTTACAGCAGTGACGGAGGAACGACATGGAATACGATACAAACCTGGACGACCAGTACGGCAAATCCTGCGACTTTCAGCCAGGTTATTGCAGGTGCGGCTGGGTCTGCCACTGTCAGATTCAGGTGGAATTATTCCGGAACATACGGTTATTGGTGGGCCATTGATAACGTCTCTGTAACAGGAACTACAACAAACACTCTCTCGGTAACACCTACGAGCCAGAATGTACCGGCATCACCTGCCGGATCCACAACATTCAGCGTAACCTCCAACACTTCCTGGACTGCATCAAGCGATAAAAGCTGGTGTACAGTCACACCTTCCGGCACCGGTAACGGGACCATAACGGCCAATTATAGTATAAATACTTTAGTTGGAAGCAGGGTTGCCACAATTACAGTAACCGTGACAGGAGTTCCCCTGGTTACGGTTACCGTTGTCCAGGCAGGAGTTGCCCCCACACTCAGCGTGATTCCCTCAAACCAGAATGTACCGGATTCTCCTGCAGGCACAACGTCCTTTACAGTGAATTCCAATACCGACTGGGCAGCAGTTTCCGATCAGACCTGGTGCACAGTAAATTCTTCAGGTACGGGCAACGGGACAATCACTGCAAGTTATACCGGGAACATTTCAACCAGCAGCAGGGTAGCAAATATAACCGTGACTGTATCAGGAATGACGCCTGTTACTGTGACGGTAACCCAGAGCGGAGTCAGTCCGACTTTATCGGTGACTCCTTCAAACCAGAATATTGGTTATCTGGCAGGCAACACTACATTCACGGTTCTTTCAAATTCCTCCTGGACTGCTGCCAGCGACTCAGCCTGGCTTTCGGTTACCCCGACCGGGACAGGGAACGGCACAATTGACGCCGCTTTCCTGCAAAATCCATATTATAAAACGAGGGTAGCGACCATCACGGTTACCGTAACCGGAATCAGCCCTCAGATGGTTACCGTAACCCAGGCCCAATCGACTGTTTCAGTAAGGGAGCACACTGCCGATATGATACGTATAATCCCGAATCCTTCAAGAGGGACTTTCCGTATTGACGCAGGCAAAATGAAATTCGCATCACTGAATGTCACCATAATGGATATCACCGGAAGAACAATCTTACAAAGGGAATGCAGGGAAAAGGCGGATATGTTGTTCGATCTATCAGCTTCACAGGAGGGATCTTATTTTATAAAGATTACTGCCGATGACCAGGAAGTGACACAAAAACTCATCCTGACACATTAAAATTTATATGAAAAATCATTCGGATCAGAGTGGAATTATTAGTATAACCCGGAAAAAACACCACTAATTATGAACCTGGAAGAAAAGATCAATAATGACATCAAGGTGGCTATGCTTGCCAGGGAACAGGAAAAACTGGAGGCGATACGTGCAGTGAAGGCAGCCATACTGCTCGAAAAATCAAAGGAAAGCGGAACAGGGGCTGTTGATGAGGCAGCCGAGTTGAAGATACTGCAAAAGCTTGTGAAACAACGCAGGGAGTCTGCTGAGATTTACCGGAGCGGAAACCGTGAAGACCTCGCTAAAAAGGAAGTGTTCGAAGCCTCTATCATCGAAACCTACCTTCCTCAGCAGTTAAGCCAGGAAGATGTTGCAGAAAAAATCAAGAAAATCATTGCCGATACCGGAGCCTCGTCTATGAAGGATATGGGCAAAGTAATGGGAATAGCATCAAAAGAATTCGCAGGAAGGGCTGATAACAAGATGATATCGGAGATTGTAAAACGGCTTCTCGGGGGATGAACCCTTCCCCTCCAGGCCAAAAAAAGAGCTATGGATTTTCTTACTCCGGGGCATTGGAAAGATTATGAACTTATAGACACCGGCGGGCTTGAAAAGCTGGAACGTTTCGGGCAGTTCATTCTGGCCCGTCCCGAGCCTCAGGCCGTATGGAAAAAAGCCATTCCGGAAAGTGAGTGGGAAAAAATTGCCCATGCCTGGTACAGGAGGCAAAAGGGGAACGATCCGGTAAAATCGGAAAACTCCGAGAAAGGTGAATGGATTAAACTGAAAAAGATCCCTGACCAGTGGGGGATAGGATTTCAGTACAAAAGCATGAATTTCAGATTCCGTTTGGGGCTCACATCATTCGGGCATATCGGGGTTTTTCCTGAGCAAGCGGTCAACTGGGAATTCATCTTTGACTTCATTTCCGGCCGGGATGACAAACAGAAAGAGTTTAAGGTCCTCAATCTATTCGCCTATACCGGGGGAGCTTCTATGGCCGCTAAAGCAGCAGGAGCCGATGTTGTCCATGTAGACTCATCCAGACCAACACTTACCTGGGCAAAAGAGGTTATGTTACTTTCAAAGCTTGACGGAATCAGATGGGTTGTCGAAGATGCACTTAAGTTCATCCGCAGGGAAGCCAGGCGAGGGAACAAATACAATGGAATTATTCTTGACCCTCCGGCATATGGCCGTGGCCCGGAGGGAGAGAAATGGATGCTTCAGGACAGCATTGACGAAATGATCCTTCATTGCAGTGAGATACTCCTGCCTTCAGAAAGTTTTATGATCTTCAGCCTTTATTCCATGGGATTTTCTGCTCTGATAGAAGAGAACCTTGTAAAATTATATTTCTCAGGCAACAGTAAAACCAAAACTGCCGAGCTTTTTTTCCCCGACAGGAATGCAAGAAAGCTTCCTCTGGGAACCATGCTCAGGCTGACAAACTGAAGTTATCCAGGACCGGGCAAAGGGTTACGTGTACTATCTATGGCAGCAGCAGGGGGTTGAAAAGGAGTTTATAAGTAGCCTGGGTGGAAGCCCTGAACTGCGGACTGAAACCGTAAAGCACCAGTTGTCCTTTCCCCTTTTTCAGCCAGACGATGACCGATTTATCAGCAAGTTTTTCGGGCTTCTCGCAATAACCGCTTAAAAGAATGTTCTCTTCAGAGAATTTTCCTATGACCCTGCGGTCCATATCGAAATTTGGAATTGAAGTAACGAATACCGGTTCACCACGGAAGAAAATACCCGTTGATGCAGGCATTCCGGCAGTGAGAGGGTTATCCTGTACCAGGTCTATCCTGACCAGTGAGCCCGGGCAGAATAAGCCTTCTTTAGCAAGGCGTTTTGAGATATCCCTAACCGGAAGGCGGAATTCCCTGGAAGTATCACCTGCTTTAACGCTGAGCAATCCCGTGAATAATTCGGTTGACCCTCCCCATGAAAGAATCTTCCCTCCCTGGTTTAAAAAGTCAATGAGCTTTGCCATTCCTTTTTTACCTATGCCTTTAGTATACTCGGGAGGGTAGGAAGTAGGATATATCTGACCGTCCGATTCGTTCTTGCCTTCCATCAGAATTGATTTCTCATTATCAGGGAAGATGACCAGGTCAAAGTCTTTAATGAAATCTGTTTTTTCAAATTCACCGGGGTGTACGATTTTAAACGGGACATGATATGTGTCGAAAAGATACCGGGTCCAGCCTGCATCAATATCATGCATGTATGTTTCGACCAGTGCAATCCTGGCGATCTTTACGGGATTTGAGGGAATTTCAGAACCTGCCGGAAGGAACTCCGGTGCAACGCTCATCAGATCAATCAGGCTGTCAAGTTTCGGATTTTTCCCTGTATCCCTTCTGATGATAAAGTCGCCTTTGGCATTTCGGTTCACATCGAGACTTTTCGCCCTGGCCATGAAAACGGCTTTAAAACTTTCATTGTTGCTGACAGGGAAGCAGGCCGCAGCATAATTCTCTGGCAGGGGATTGTTCAGTCTGAAAGGTTTCGTAACAAGTTTCAACCCGGATAAGAGATCCGGTATAATGGAATCAACCTCGATGCAGTTAAGCCCACGTTGCAGCGGGAGGGACCAGCTTGCAATATCGTAAGGTTTCATGACTTCACCATCGGGAGTATAATGACGGACCGGGTATTTCTGTTTTTCCATGACTTCCTTGATGAAGGATCGGAACGGCTGGGCAAGAGGGATCACAATACTGCCTTTACCGATGGCCTGGCCATTGATAAGAATATCATTCTGCAACTGGAATGTTGAGATACCATGATCGATGAGCAGGTTGACCAAAGATACCATTTCGCTTCGGTCATGCTGGGCCGGAGTCAGGATGTAATAATAAGGAGCCTGCGTCCTGCCTTTTTTCACTTCGTTCCGGCACATGGAATTTCTGAACTGCAGTATGGCAGCTCTGTTGGCAGCTGCAGTTTTCAGCATTGAATAAGTGGATGATGTCTCCAAACTGACGATATCTCCGAGTCTCCACCAGCCGCCTTTCCATGGCTCAGGGAAGTTAATACTCTTTTTATATTCCGAAAGGCCTTTGCCTTCTGTCTCAAGTTCGTTCTCTTCACAATAGATAGGACTTGCAATATGAACGCCTGCAGCTTCAGTCAGGAATCCTATCACATTTTTCCAGATACAGGTCTCTGTGGAACCAGGCCAGTAGTCATCAAAGAGGTAATTCTGACTTATCCCCTTAAGGCCATCCGCAGTCATATCATTCATCATATTGGATCCGAACACTCCTATCCAGGTCCATATCCCTGCATCCACGTTTTCCGCTATAGGGTCATGCGGAGGGGGTATGAAATACCTCACTCCGTTTGAACCCATCTGGTGTTTTTCGACCATGACCTGAGGGTACCATTCTTTTGTAAAAAGTCCTTCGATAGCACGGGTATCTTCCTGGGTAAGGGAGATGAAATCACGGTTATTGTCGTGTCCTGTGTATTTATTATAAACCCTTGGCAGGGAGCTCCCT
>Ga0182027_10004340_pt1 | contig 22016 bp, 16 predicted proteins | sample 712E1DmetaG_FD_121300 | JGI IMG/M metagenome (GOLD analysis project Ga0182027, IMG submission 121300) | Permafrost microbial communities from Stordalen Mire, Sweden - 712E1D metaG (Illumina Assembly) | ecosystem: Environmental > Terrestrial > Soil > Wetlands > Permafrost | place: Sweden... | reverse complement strand
AGCGGCCGGCCGACCTGCGCGATGACCACGCCGATCTCGCCCGCCGGGACCTGGACCCAGGGGAATTTCTCGACTTCATAAATGAGCCAGAATTTCCAGCGCAGCCCCGGCATCAGCAGCTCGGACTGGTATCCGGCCTCGCCCTCGAAGGCGATCGGGTTGTCCTCATGGAGCTTGCGCAGCGAAAAGCGCTTGGTCACCAGCCCCACCTCGGTCGGCCCGATGCGGTGGATCGAGGGGAGGATGAAGACGAACAGGACGACGAGGATACCCATGATGGGCAGAACCGCCCAGCCCAAAAAGGTCAAAAGAGCCATCAACAATCCCATGTGTCTGCATCCCCTAAATCAAGAATTGGGTGAAGCGCCCATGTTTTTTGGTAGGGCGCCACTCCGATGGAAATAGACGCCGGCGGCGACCCCGGTGTGACAATTCTCTTTGAGCCCTGCGTCCGGTGACCCCATCATATCCACGCCCGGCGCCCCACTTGCAATGCAAAAATAAACGCGCAAAGAAAATTGGCGCGCGGGATTCAACACCGGGAATCTCTGAATTGATTGCGGTTCTTGCCATTGCGATCGTCATCGTTCTTGATTCGTGAGGGCCGTCTCGGTTACGATGCCTTGAACTAAGGCGAAGCATGAAAGAACAATAAGAGAGGATTGCCGAGAATATCCGGATGGTGCGCACGCTGATTCCCGACCGAAAATCCTTTTTGTTGCTCGCGGGATTCTGGCTGACGCTGCTGCCGCTTTACGGGCTGTGGCTCTGGCGCGACCAGGTCACCGCGCCGTGGGACATGTCGGGCCACGCCCGCCTCGCTTTCGATCTGTGGCGAAGCCTGTGTCATGGCCGCTTCGGCCGGATCTACACGCTCTCCCCGTATTACCCGCCACTTTTTCACCTGCTGGCCGCGCCGCTGACGATGATCTCCTCGCATCCCGACGTTTACTGCGCGGCCAACTGGCTGGCGCTTTTCGGATTGATCTGGGCCGTATGGCTGACCGGGCGGAGGCTGGTTGGTCCGGCCGCGGGATTGGCCGCCGGGGCGCTCGTGCCGGCGTACGTTTACGTCTCGTGGATGTGCCGCATGCCGATGATCGATCTCGTGCTGACCACGATGGTCGCCTGGACGCTCTGGCTGCTGGTGCGGGGCGCGGGTTTGAGCGAGGGTCGGCAGGCGCACGCGTTGGGGATTTGCATGGGTCTGGGTCTGCTGGCCAAGTGGCCTTATGCTTTTTTCACCGCGCTCCCCGTGGGCGCTTACCTCTGGCATTTTATGATTCATGCGCAAGGCGGCTGGCGCGCGCGAAAGAACCGGATCGCCCTGGGCTGGACGTCTTTCTGGCCACTGCTGCTGGCCGGGCCGTGGTACTGGCGGGCGATCCCGACCATCGTTGGCAAGATGGGCCACCAGCTTCGCGGCGAGGTTGCCCGGCTTGAAGGCGTCCCGGCCATTTTTTCCGCGACCTCCCTTGTCTATTATGCCCGGCACCTGGAAGAGGATTATCTGAGACTTCCGCTCCTGCTGCTGCTGGCGGCCGGCCTGATTTCCCTCTGTTGGGAACGGTTTCGGAATCGCGGCATAAGAAAAAACGCGGCCCGATGGGTTCCCGGTGGCCTGACCTTGATTTCCGGCTACGGAATCCTGACCCTGATTGCCAACAAGGACCCGCGTTATGTGATGCCGCTGATCCCGGTTCTGGCCGTGGTTTCGACGCACTGGCTGGACCGGCTCGGACGGCGCGCTCGGGTGGCCGCCGTAAGCCTGATCCTGATTCTCAGTTTCACGATGGTAGCCTGGAATCTCTTTCGCTTCGCCCCACCCAGCCTGGCCGACATGAAGGTCGAGACACTCGCCGAGTGGATCGTCACACACAAGGCGGCGGGAGAAAAGAAGTTGAAAACACTGGTGATTCCGAACGATTGGACGTTGAATGCGACGGCGCTCGATTATGCGCTTCATCGCCGCGACCGGCATTGCGGCGCACGGCTCGTCGGCGAAAGGCTCCAGGGGAAAATGCTCGTCGGTTATCAGTATGTGCTGATCGCCGACCCGCCCGACCGGCCTTCGTGCATCGAGCCTTATGGCGCGAGTAACACGGAGTTCATGAAAAGACTGGCCGACTGGCAAGTCTGCGCGAGTTTCACGCGCGGCGACGGCCTCGTGCTCAAGCTCTTGCAACGGATCCCGCGGACGACGCGGTAAAGGAGAAGTCCACAAAAACAAGTAATGAAGTCTTCGCCGAGGTGCGAGTTCAAAGCTCGTCGAATCCCATCTCTAGCTTTTTTTTGCGTTTTTTTTGCAGGTCCTCGGCTTTTTATGCGCAACCGCTGATTCTCTCTTCCGCATGCCCCTTTTCTTTTTCTCCGCCACAACGCGCCGCGCGCCGACGATAGCGCTTGCTTAAAAGATGATATTTATGTATTCTATACACATGGAAAACGGGGTTAATAAATTGCCCGAGGTTCATTGGCTTGTTCAGGGTACGATCGTGAATCGCGCGGAACGCCTGCGTAAGGCTTCCACGGGGGGATTCGGCCCCCGAATGTCCGTTCAAGAGGAAGGAAAGGTGCCGTGCGTCCGACCGAGATCTTGAAGAACGAGCATCAGGTCCTCCTGATCGCTCTGGATGCCATCGATCATTTGGAACAGGCTTTGGCCCAGGGGGGACCGTTTCCCGGCGCCTTGGTCGGCCGGATCCTCGATTTCATGACGGTCTATGCCGAAAAGTATCACTATTTCAAGGAAGAGCAACTGCTCCTGCCCCGTCTGGAGCGGCGCGGGATGTCGGCTGCGGGCGGGCCGATCGGCCTGATCCGCCAGGAGCACGCCATGGGCCGCCACCGGACGGCCCAGGCGCTCAAGCTGCTGCCGGCCGGCGGCCAAGGGCGACGCGCGCGCCCAGGTCGACCTGCGCCGCTTTCTGGTCAGCACCGTCAACTTGCTGCGGGCGCATATCGGGATGGAGGAGCTGATCTTCCTGCGCCAGGCGGATCTGCACCTGCTGAAAAGTTTCCTCCTGATTCTTCATGACGCCCCCTTGCGGGGGCCGATCGTTTCATTTTGTGAGGGGTGCTTGGTTTCGCCTCATTGATAGCGCTTCCAACCCGCCGCCTGGTTGGGGGCCTCGAGCACCACGCTGGCGTAATATTGGAAGGAGCTCATACTGATCTCCACGCGGTCGGCGGAAACCGAACTCAGGCTGACCGTGGGGGCGGCGCCGGGCGACAGCACGCGCACGCGGATCTGCTCGGGCTGGACCCCCTTGAGCCAATCGGGCAACTGCACCTGGAACGCCGCCGCGGGGGTCATTTGCACCGTATCGCTGGCCAGGTCGATATTCAAATTGTTGGCGTCGATAAACAGATGCCGCGCGCGCATCCTCATACACGTTCAAACCGAGCGTGCCGGGCGCATTCGCCGTCGTCAGCACCACGGGCGGCTGGCTGGTTAAAACAGCATCCAAGGCCGGCTTAAAATGAGCGGCCAGGTAAGGCCCGCGCAAGGCGGCCGTGCTGGTATTGAAATAAGTCATCCCAATGTTGTCGCGGATATAGTAAACCTTGCCCGCGCCGACGGTGCTGAGTTTAGTGGCTGGCGCAAGATTATAACTGCTGACGCCGGTCAGGCCGGCCAGCGACAGCCCCGCCGGATTGGGATCGAAATTGCCCGCCTCGCCCAGGCGATAGCCGCTGTTGCCGGTGACGACGAGCAGTCCGCCGGCCTGGACCCAGGGACCGATCACGTTCGTGACATCGCTAGGATCGAGCACCTCGGCATTGGGAACGATCAGCACGCGCAGGCGATGGAGCGCGTCGCCCGTCAGCTTCCACTCCGGGATGACGCGGTACTGATAGTGCAATTCGCCCAGAGCCGTGCCCCAGCCGTAATACGCGTGCTGGTGGGGTTGTTGATCCATGTTCAGAATATCCGCCGGGGTCATGAAGTCCAGGACGGATGACGTCGAGTAATAAACGCCGATGTCGGCCACCGGCATGCGCAAGCCGAAAACGGCTTTATGATCCTTGACGAATTTGAAAAAGGCCGCGTTGCTCGTCGCGGTGCCGGCCACGGCCGGATTGTCCGGATGGTGCATCGGCAGCGCGTGATTGGCCAGCATTTCGTAATCGAGCACCTGGGCAATGCCCGGCTTGCCCTGGTAGGGAGCGTCCACGTACATCCAGATGTTGACGAAGCGGCTTTTGGCATGTTCGCGGGCCAGCTTGTGGATGGGCGAAAAACGGCCGACCGGCGGCAGCATGATGCCGCGCGAGGAGGAACCGAAATGCCAGCCGGCGGTCATTTCGGTGCTGACCTGGTCGAGGTTGCCGCGCACCCAGCCCAGGCAGAAGAACGGAATGTCGTTGCCCTGAACCAGGAAATCCGCTTTGCCCGCCAGCGTGGCGGCGGCCTTGGTGGCGTTGTAATAATTGGTCAGCGCTTCGGTGCCGGTTTGGCGCTTGAAAATCTTGTAGGCGCGCCAGAGGGGATCGTCAAGCCAACTGGCGGCGTTCCAATGGGAATCGTTCACGTCCGCAGCATTGCCGCCCAGGGCCGTGAGCTTGGTCCGCAGGACGGAGCGCACATCGAACGTGTTCATGGCAACGGTAACGCCCAAGGCGGTGAGCTGGGCGGCGGTAAAATGATTATTCAGATAATCGCGGAACCGGGCCACCGACCAATCGCCGAACCCGGTCGTCACCGGGTGGATCCCGAAGCCGTCGATGGGGCCGTAATTATCGGCCCAGATGCCGTCGAGCCCCTGATCGGCGCCGTAAAGGACCGAGCCATATTGAAAGTCGGCCCAGAACGGGCAACAATCGTCCTTGTGCATCGACATGTAGCTGCTGTATCGCCCATCGGGCATCTGGATCAGGCCGCGCAGCGGACCCATCGGCAGGCCGGTCGCGGGATTGATCGCGTTGACATCGTCATTGAAACTGATGTCGCCGCAAAAATCGCCATACAGGCTCTTGGACAACCCCGCATCCCAGACGGCGCTGTTGCGTGGATCGGTCGTGGGGTCGCCGTTAATACCTGGGAATTTATTCAGGGTTCCGGTGGCGACGGCGCCGTCGGGGTAGGTCATCGCCGGGCCGCCGTATCGCGGGTGCAGGCGATTGTAGACGCCGGTGAAAGCGGGGGCGTCAAAGTATGTCTGCGGCCCGGTCCAGCTTATCGGGCCGCCTTTATCGGGGAGGGTCCACGACCAGTGCGTGCGATAAATCGGCGTGTAATCGAGGTTCCCTCGATTGCCCAGTTCGATGGCGAAGCTGGTGATCGGCCCAAAGGCCTTGTAAAAGGAGATGCACTTGATGCCGACCCGATGGAATTTGGCCATGTCCTGCCGCGCGTTCTCGCCCGCGCGCTGGAAATAAAGGCCCCACGACGGGTCATCAGCCGAGCCGTCGAAAGCGACCGTGGAGTTGTGGCTGAGGACGGTATTCAGATCGCTGGATTCGGTGATGAGCGGATAATCATCCCACCAGGCGACCGCGGCCGGCTGGTCGGCGGCCGTGCCGGGAAACGTCTGCGCCAGGGCCGAGGCGGCCAACAGGATTGATAATAAGAGCATCCCGATGATTCGAACCAGAGCCCAAGACCGAACCATCATGCGCTTTGGTTCAGAAGATCGCATCGCTCCACCTCTTCACCGGCGCCGGCGCGCGGGCCTTACTGGCACTCGAAGCGGCTCAGCTCCACCGGCACCGTGGGGCCCACGTAACCGCCTTCCGCAATCAGTTGTTGCTGGATGCGGTCATTGGCCTCTTTGATCCGGTCCAGCAGGTAGGTGCGATAGGTGACGGTGATATTATAATCCGATCGTTCCCGCTTCGGTCAAAATTCCACATTCCGGAGAGCGGGATTTTGTTATCCTCGATCGCCGCGATCAGGCCGGCCACTTCGGCTTGTTCGTTGGGATTGGGCACGGAGACACTGGGATCGTTCGGATCGGGATGCAGGTTGGCCGCCGTGCCGAATTCACCAAGAAAAACCGGCTTATTGACGCTTGCGCCGTCGGCCTTGATCTCGGCCAGCAGTCCGCTGTTGCCCGAGACGATGATCCGATCGGGGTCGATCTTGCGCACCTCGTTGGCGAACGCCGTGAAGATCATGGTATTCATGTCGCTGGTGAAGAAATCGCGCGCCGGGTCGCGAGTCGTGGGGGTGCCCAGCGAGGGAATGATCGGCGGGAGCCAGCCGGCCGGATAGGGCTGGCTGTGATCGTAGGGCAGATCGCCCGCGAGGTTGTATTCGTTGCCGCATTCCCAGCCCCAGATCGCCGGCGAATCCTTGTAGCGCCCGACCACGTCATCGATTGGGCAGGAAATCATTGCCGTGACTCCGATAGAAAAATGAATGAATACCGTGCTAACCCTGGCGCGGATACTCTATAACTTTGGACCCTGCCCGCCCGATCGTCAACTTTCTTTGGTCATGAGCGCATGGTTTGGGTGCAGGTCATTTTTCTACAACATGCGTAAGGCGAGGATGATTCTGCCGCCCCCGAAGGGGGGCGAATCTGAAGCCCCAGGTGGAGCGTATTCGCGCAACCCGGGGTCGGCGACCCCCCAAACATTCCGGCCCTGACGGGGCCGCACAAAAACCGTAACGCGCAGAGGTGCGGCCCCTTCAGGGCCGGAATTCTTCTTCAATCCGCGCTCCGCACTCCGCGCTTCGCACTGTGGCATGCGCCCGGCGTTGACGGATCGCGCCGAAGGCTTTAGGATGATCCCACGCCAATCCGGGCGAGTGACGCCGGCGCGCGACTTTAAGGCGGCCCGATTCCGTTGATTCCCACCAGCCCCAGCAAACCTTTCCGTCTGCCCGAGCCGCTGATGCTGGCGTTGTTTTGCCTGGCGCTCGTCGGCGGCTGTCTCGACACCCAGTTCTCGTTTCTGCCCGCCTATAAAACCATCATCATGCGCGAGCTGGTCAAACTCAGTCTCTTTGCCGCCGCGCTGTTGCTGCTGACCGATCGCGAAGGGCCTTGGCGGGCGCGGCTCAAGCTGACGCTCCTCGCCCTGGCGTTGACGTGCCTCCTGGCCTGGGCCATGCACGCCCTTGCCGGCCGCACGCCGACGCGCGAGGTGCTGAGGTTGCTCCGGCGCTCCCCGGGGATTCTGCTGTGGGCCGCCGCGCTCTGGCTGGCCTCGCCGATGCTGCTCAATCGGGACAAACGGTACGGCCGGCGGATGCAAGGCGCCGTGATCGCGCTATGCGCATACGGCGCGTTTTGTTTTGCCAGCGCCGCCGCCTCGAGCGTGCCCCAGGGCCGAACGGGCAGCCTGCAACTTTTTTATCGCGACCGCGTCGCGCTGTTCCTGATCCTCCTGCCCTGGCTGCGCGCGGCGCAAGCCTCGGCGCGTCTGCGGATCCGCTGCGCGCGTTTCACGGTTTATTTTTTCGCGCTCTTCGTGCTCCTGGCCGCGCTGGTGACCGTGCTCATGCTCGCCGGGGGCGAACAGGTCCACGCCCGGCTCTTCGCGCTGGGTCTGATCCACATGGAGGGTCCCGGGGCCGATCCCTTCCTGCCGCCGTTGCGCCTCACCTTTCCCATGCTGCACTTCAACCGGACCGCCCTTTTCATGCTGGTGGCCACGATGACGATGGTTGTCGCCTTCTTCGCCCGGGGGCTCAAGCGGGCGCCAAGGGCCGCCTGCCTGAGCCTGGCCGTGCTGGCCTTCGTGTTGACGATCGAAACCTTCACCCGCGGCGCGATCGCCGCCCTCGTGGCCGGCCTCGGCCTGCTGGGTTGCCTGCTCTCGCGGCGCCTCCCGGTCGTGCTGGCCGGCGCCGTCGTGCTCTTGCTTCTGCTGCTCCTCCTCCCGGCCACCCAGCGCGGCTATCTCCTCTCGACGCTTCATTACTCGACGTATGAGCCGCGGGGGCGGATGACGTCCATGAAAGAACGCCGGTTGGCCTGGTCCTGGGGGCTTGAGCAGGTCGCCCGCCATCCGCTGACCGGCCTGGGTTTTGGCCCGAGGGTCATCCGGCTGGCCTATCAAGCTTACGCGGAGCAAACGGGCAACCGCCGGATGCTCGCCATGATCAAGGCGGGCCTCGACATGCAGCACCTGCACAATACCCCCCTGGAGATCGCGGCCGAAAGCGGCTTGCCGGCCTTGTTTGCTTTTGCCGCGTTCTGCCTGCTGCGCTGGTGGCTTCTGCTCGACGTTTGGCGTGGCGCGCGCGGCCCGGACCGCTCGCGCGCCGCCGCCCGGATCGCCTTTGAGGCTTCGCTCGTTGTTTTTTCAATGATCTTTTACATGCTCAAGCTCAACGCCGGCTTCATCATCTGGTATGTCTGGGCCTACCTCCTGAGCGCCTCCGAGGCGGCCCTCCGGGACCGGACCGCGGCGGCTCGGCCGGCGGACGCGGAAGCCCCTGCGCGGAAGACGGCGTCATGATCCCGCCCAAGTACAGCCCTTTCGCCCTGGCGGAAAAAATCGCCGGCCGGCCCATCGCCCCGGCCACGCGCCGGTTTCTGACCGATTCGCTCCTCTACAGCAGCGCCGGGTTCGTGCCCAAACTCTTCGGCCTGGTGATGACGCGGATCACGACGCACAAACTGGATCCCGGCGACTCTGCCGTGCTGAACAATTTCATCGCCGCCGTTGCCCTGATCTGCATTTTGCTTTCGGGCCAGGTCGAGACGGCGGTCGGGCGTTATTATTACGAAAAGAAAAACGATTTCCCCCAGTTTCTCGGCACCGTTTCGCTCTTTACGCTGGGTCTCTCGGCCGCGATGACGCTGCAATTCTGGTTTTTCCGCGATGAGTGGGCCGGCTGGTTCAAGTTCAATCCGTTCGTGCTCAAGCTGGCCCTGGCCACCGCGCTGGCGCAAATCGCGCACCAGATTTACACCCAACTGCTGGTGGTTCAAAAGCGCAGCCGCGCCTATCTGTCTTATGCCATCGCCCGCCAGGCGCTCTTCATGGCCGTGGCGATCGCGCTGCTCACTCTCACCCCGCCCAGCTATCTCTGCCTGGTTTACGCGCACGCGTTCATGACCGTGGCGCTGGCGATTCCCTTTCTTTATGCCGTCGTGAGGCGGCTGCGCCCGGCTTTTCAGCGCGCCCACCTGCGATACGCCTTTCGCTTCATGGCGCCGGTGACCCTGGCCGGCCTGGCCCAGTGCGTCCTCAATTACTTCGACCGCGTCTTTATTTCGCATCACAACCTGGCCTTGGCCGGCCAGTACGGGTTCGCCTATAACGTCGCCATGCTGGTCCTGATGCTGAGCGGCGGGATCTTCAACGCCTACATGCCGCGCTTTTATGAAGCGATGAACGAGGGCCAGACCGGAATGCTGCAGCGGATGTTCACGCGCAATTTCAGGCTCCTGCTGCTCGCCGCGGCGGGGCTGATCCTGGTCAGCAAGCCGGCGGCGCTGCTGCTCGGGCGCCCGGCCTACTTCGGCTCCCTCGCCATCATCCCGATCGTCGTGACCGGATACCTCTTCCAATACCTCTGGCAGTGCCACGCGCTCTATCTTTCCTATCGCCGGCGATACCTGATGCTTTTCGCGCTGTCGCAGGTGGTTTTGCTGGCCGGGCTCAATGTCGGGCTCAACGTCTGGCTGGCCCCGCTGTGCCATTACAACGTGAAGGTCATTGCGCTCAACACGCTGATCCCCTGGCTGGTGCAGTGGTTGCTGGTGCTGGCGATCGGCCGCTGGCTGCTCAGGGAAAAGATGGTGGGTTTCCAGGGGCTGGCGCTCCCCTCGGCGGCTTACCTCGTCTTTGCGACGGCGTGGTGTTTTTGGGGGTATTGATGAGTCTCTTTGGCGTCACGCTCGAAAAAGAACGCGAACTGCGCGAGCGGATGGCCGCCGCCGGCCTGCGCGAGGAGGACCTGGAGGAAAGCTTCATCCGTTCGGGGGGGCCGGGCGGCCAGAAGGTCAACCGCTCGGCGACCTGCGTGCGCCTGCTCCATCGGCCCAGCGGGCTGGAGGTCAAGATGCAGCGCTCGCGCTCGCAGGGGATCAACCGATTTTATGCGCGCCGGCGCCTCTGCGAACGGCTCGAAGCCGCCCGCCTGGGGCCGCGGAGCGTCCTGGCGCAAGAGCAGGCCAAGATCGCCCGCCAGAAAGACCGCCGCCGGCGCCGCAAGCGCGCCAAGCCGGACCGGGAAGCTTGACCGGCGAGGGGCGCCATGTCATTTATATTGTTTAAAACCGCCCCGCACCTGTCAGTCATCATTGATTTTCCCGCTGCGGGAAAGTAGCCTAGGGGCTCTTGGATGAGTTCGCGAAGTCCCGCTCGAGGTCAATGGTTTATCATGAAATCCTTCTACCGAGTCCCCTGGCTGGCGGCCGTGCTGGTGATCCTGGGTTTGGGCTGTGCCAATAGCCCCACGCTGACGCCGCTGCCGCAATACGAGGTCCAGCGCGAAAAGCTCAAGAATACCCCGCCGGCCCCGGTGCCGCCCAAGGCCAACATCAAGGCGTCGGCGGTGGTCCCCGACGCGGTGCGCATCTCGCCGGAAAAGGCCGTCGGATACAAGAACCTGCCGACGACGGTAACCCAGATTTACGACGCCCCGCCGCGCGATCTTTCGATCCTGGACGTGGTGACCCAAACGCTGGCCAACAACCGCACGATCAAGATCGAAGGCTATACGCTACGCATCGCCGAGTACCAGATTCCCGTGAGCAAGGGGATTTACGACCTGCTGGTCGGCGGCAGCGCGCAATATAACCGGACCGAGACCCAGGCCAGCACGGCCGCGTTTGGCTCGCTTCCCGTCACCAGTTCGCGTACGGCCTCGGGGTCCCTCAGCCTGAGCCAGCTCCTGCCCACCGGCGCCACGTTCAATTTCGCATACGACGTGATTCATACTTCCACGATGATCCCCACCCTGGTGGCGATCCCGGGCGGCACGGGCGCCTTCCCCTTCGCCATCGTGGGGACGACCGACCGCGAATGGCAAAACCGGGCCACGTTCGGGATCACCCAGCCGCTCTTGCGCGGCTTCGGGCCGACGGTGACCAACGCCAACATCCGCATCGCCCAACTCGAGCGCCAGGGGACCGCGGCCGATTTCCAGACCCAGCTCGAGCTGTCGCTTCAAAACGCGCTGCTGACCTACTGGGACCTGATCGGCGCGCTGGAGGCCTACAAGGTCAATGTGATCGCCTATTCGGCCGCCCTGGACCTGCTGCGCATCAACTCGGCCAAGCTGGCCGCCGGCGTCGTCCCGCGCACCGACGTCTTGCAGGCCGAGGCGGCGGCCGAGGACCGCCGCAACCTGCTGATCCAGGCCCGCGAACTGGTGCGCAATACCGAGGACCAGCTTAAGCGGCAGATCTTCCTGCAGGAGGGCCGGCCGCTGTGGGAAAGCGAGATTCGGCCGACCCAGCCGATCGGCTGGCGCGAAATGGACGTGGATCTGGACAAGACGATTGCCGCGGCGCTCGAGCTGCGCCCCGAGCTGCGCCGCGACCGCAGCAACATCGCCCAAAACGACGTGAACCTGAAGGTCGCCCGCAACAACCTGCTGCCGCAGCTCAATGCCTTCGGCAACGTGCAGCCCAACGGCCTCGATCAAACCTACGGGCGCAGTTTCGACACGATGTCGGACGCCAATTACACCAACTACACCGCGGGGCTGCAATTTCAATACCCCCTGCAGAACCGCTCGGCCCGCTATCAGTTCAAGCAGGCCGGCACCCGCCATGCGCAGGCCGAAGAGCAACTGCGCGACCTGCAGGACCAGATCACCCTGGACGTGCGCCTGGCCGTGCGCGACCTGCGCACCGCCCGCGACCGGATCACGGTGACCCAGTCGCAAATCCGCGCCGAAGAGGTCAAGCTGGCCGCCGAGACCCGGCGTTACGAGGTCGGCATCTCCACCGCCTACCAAGTCCTGCAATTCCAGGGCGATCTGGCCAACGCCCAGGTTTCCCACATCCGGGCCGTGCTGGATTACAATCAGGCGGCCATCCGCCTGGAGCGCGCCCAGGGGACGCTGCTGCGGACGTACGGGGTGCAGGTCGCCGGCGCCGAGCTGAATCCGTCGGCGCCGCCGGTCCTTTTCCCGATTGGGTTGAATTAATCCCATCAAAGTCACGGACGGCGCAGGCCTTGCTTGACGAAACGACGCTTGCGACATAGAATACCCTTGGTTCAAGGATAACGAGGTTTATGGAGCGTCTTCTCCCGCGATCCGTGCGTTCCCGCCAAGCGAAGGCCGGGGTGCGCCAGGCAACGCGACGAGTCCAGGGGGCGAGCGGGAAGCCATTCCCGGGAACGACGTCAGGTCAGGCATGAAATTCATCCATCGGCTTACCAGCCTGCTCGGCGGCGGCGGGAACAAGGCGACCGGCGCGCCGCGGATCATGGCCTATTGCGCCAGCAATATCGGGTTGGGTCATTACTGCAGGATCCTGCGCGTGCTGGACCGCGTCCGCCAGGAATTGCCCAAGGCTTCGCTGCTGCTGGCCACCGATGCCCGCGACAGCTCGATGGCCGCCGAGGCCGGAGTGGCCGTTCTGCAACTGCCACGCTTTCATTTCATCGACCAGGAAGAATTCAAAGAAGGGCCCGAATTGCTGCACATCAGCTCGCCGGAGCTGCGTAATCTGCGCGCGCGGATCCTGCTGGCGGCCGGCGAAAGTTATCGGCCCCAGGTGCTGCTGATGGACACCAAGCCTCATGGCAAGCGCGATGAAGTGCTCCCGCTGATCAAGGTTTTGCACGGCCGGGGGGGCTGCCAGATCCTGCTGATGATGCCCGACATCCCCTCGCCGCCCGGCGAGCGCTTCAAGCTGAGCGGTCCGCCCAGCGACATCCGCAAACACGGGGCGTTTTATGACCGGCTGCTGGTGGCCGGCGACGAGCGTTTCTTCGACGCCGCCGAGGCCTATCATTGGCCTGGCGAAATGCGCGCCAAGTTGGCCTATTTGGGCTTCGGCGTGCCGCCCCTCGGCAACACCTCCCGCGTTCAGGCGTTTGCGCCTTATCCGGACCTGGATCCGCAAAAGCCGACGGTGGCCGCCAGCTTCGGCGGCGGCTGGCAGTCCGATCAGCATGCCGGCGTGCTGCTGGAGAGCATCCGCCTCGTCCGCCAGCGGACCCACAAGCCGGTGCAATTGGTCATGTCGCTGGGGCCGGCCGCCACGGCGGAGCACCACCGCGCGATTGTCAAGCAGGCCGAGGCGCTCGGCGGCGTGGTGGTCGAGCTCTTCTCCTCGACGTTCCCGATTCTGTTGCGCCACGTCGACCTGGCGATCCTGCAGGCCGGCGACTCGCCGGTTCAACTGCTCGACTCCGACATTCCGATCCTGCTGACCCCGCGCCCGTACAAGAGCCGCGAACAGGAGGAGCGCGCGCAGCGCCTGGCCACTTGGCCGGGGGTGCGCCTGATCGAAGGCGCCACGCTGACCACGCACGACTGCGCCGAGTGGATTACGCTGGACCTGGCGCGCGAGCGGCGCAAGCGCAACACGGGCTACTGCTTCGACGGCATCAATAACGCCGCGCGCGAAGTCATGCAGGCCCTTGAAACCACCCGCCAGATTTAAAAGCCTCTGGAAATTCGTCCACACCGTCCACTTGGTCCACCTCGTCCACCCCGAACTAATTGCGCCGCGCGACCCGACGCATCCGGCGTGTCATTTCAAGCAGAGGCCGAAGCAGGACCCCGGGCAAACAGGCCAGGCGCCGCAGCCAGGCGTCGCGGCCGGCCAGGGGGTGGTGGCGCTGGGCCAAGGCCAGGGCGCGCCGGGCCTGGGGATAGCCGCCCCGGGCCAGCTCCAGCCGGCCCAGCCGGGCATAGACTTGCGCGAAGACCCGCGCCGTGAGTTCGGGGTGGGCGCGCTCGAATTCCGGATGGTGGCGCAGAAAATCTTTGCGCGTCATGATGTCGGTCCGGATCATGCGACTCAGCTTGGGGCCTGCGGTCTGCTGACCGGGCCGCCCGATCGTATAATCGGCCAGCGGCCGGTCGAGGCAGGCGAAGTCGGTGTGGTATCCCCAGCGCAGAAACAGGTCGGTGTCCTCGCAGCCGACGCGGTAATGCGTTTTGAACGCGCCGTATCGCTCGACGTCGGCCCGGCGCAGCAGGGCGGTCGAGGGCATGATGTAATTGCCGTGGAAGAGCTTTTCGATATCCACGCCGTGATAGACGTCCACGTCGCCCAGGCGCTCGCGCCGGGTGAGGAGTTGCGGCAGATCAAACCCGCATTCCGTATAGATGGGGAAGCCGGCGCGCATGGCCCGGGCGCGGATCAGCCGGCCGCCGCGGACTTCATTATAATCGGAAAAGATCACGCTGACATCCTTGAAACGCGGGTCGCGGGCCACCTCGACCTGGCGCTCGAGCTTGTCGGGATGCCAGGCGTCATCGGCGTCGAGCAGCGCGATCCACTCGCCGCGCGCCCGGCGCATGCCGAGGTTGCGCGCCCCGCCGACGCCGCCGTTGGGGATGCGCAGGTAAAGGAGATCGCCGCGCGCGCCGATCAGCTCCGGGGTCCGGTCGGTCGAGCCGTCATCGACCACGATCACCTCGAAATCGCGGAAAGTCTGGGCGAAGACGCTGTCGATGGCCCGCTCGATAAAATCGGCCGTGTTGTACGTGGCGATCACGACGCTGATGGTGGGCATTGCATTCATCCTTCTCAACCTATCCATATACCCGCCGTTTCATGTGGAGTGCGGCGGCTTGCCGCCGCTTGAAAACGCCAGGGCGGGAATGAGCGTTGAAGCAGAGCGCAGGCAAGCCTGCGCAGTCCAAAGCGGCGGCAAGCCGCCGCACTCCACATGAAATTCACGAATCCCTTTTCAATCTTTCATACAACTCCCGGTATCGCTCGATCACCCGGCCGAGCGTGAAATGCTCCATAAAATAACGCCGGCCGGCGTCGCCTTTGGCGCGGGTGGCGGCGGGGTCGGCGGCGGCTTCGGCCAGGTGGCGGGCCAGCGCGGCGGCGTCGCCGGGCGGGTGGATCCAGCCGCACGCGGCATCGCGCGCCAGTTCGCGGTTGCCGGCGGAATCCGAGACGGCCAGCGGGATGGCGCGGCTCATCGCTTCGAGCAGGACCAGCGGCAGGCCCTCGCCGAACATCGACGGGAGGGCGATCAGGTCGGCGCCGCCGGCCAGCGCCCACGGATCGGCCATGAAACCGGTAAAGCGCACCGCCTCCGAAATACCCAAATCCCGCGCCAGGGTTTTGAGTGAGTCGAGATAGCCCGCGCCCTGGGTGAACTCGTCGTCGCCGATCATGAGCAAGACGCCGCGCCCGTCGTGCGCCTGGGGCCAGCGGGCGAAGGCGCGCAAGAGAACTTCCGGCCCCTTGCGCGGGCGCATCTGCGCGATCATCGCCACGGTGAAGGCCGCCGGGTCGAGCCCTTCCTTCCTCAAATACTCGCTCAGCGCCGCGCGCGCTTGTTCCCTGGCCTCGACCGGAGGCGGATCGACGCCGTTGGGGATCCAGCTCAGCTTGTCCGCCGGCACACGCTCTTCGCGCGAGAGGCGCTCGGCCTCCTCGCGGCCGACCGACACGATGTGATGCGTCCAGGGGCGCCCGAGCCGTTCGACCCAGGCGCGCAGCGGATGGATGGCGGTCGAACGGTTTTCGTCGCGCGCGATCGGCGAGTGGATCGTCGTCACGTTGGGAATCCCCAGGCGCACGGAGACGATCCGCGCCAGCAGATGCGTGCGGCTGGTGTGCGCCTGCAGGATGTCGATGCGGTCCTCGCGCGCGGCGCGCTCCAGGCGCCCCACCACGCGCCAGTCGTATTTGCCCGCCGCGCCCAAGACCCGCACGCGCAGCCCCTCGGCGCGTAAAAACTCGGCGAGGCGTCCCTCGCGCAGACAGTAGGCCCAAGCTTCGATCGCCTCGCGCGGCGCGGCCTGGATCAGCCGCCGGACCATTTGCTCGGCCCCGCCGAAATGCCGCCCGTCGAGCAGGTGCGCCACGCGGATCACCCGGCGGTCTTCGGGATGGAGAGGTGGTGAATGAGGATGAGGCATGGTTGGGGTTTGTTGTGCGTTGTTTGTTGCTTGTGGCCGGACTGAACTTCCATCCGATTTTTTTCAAAGGATTCCTGGCACCTTGAGTAGTGTAAAGATTTTTTGTCATTTAAACAGCCTCAAAATACGAGGACCCCCCGCATCCATTGTCCCCTTTCCTCATTCTTATTGCAAAACCCTCCCCGGATCGGCCATCATGCGGAGACGCTTTCCCGCCGCCGGGGGCGTGCCACACGGACCGGAAGGAAACCGCCCCGCGCCAATGAGACTGATGCTCGGAGCCACCCGCAACCTCCTCTTCAACTTGGTGCGCCGAGACCTGACCGTCCGTTACAAATCCACGGTCCTGGGCTTTTTCTGGTCGTTCATCAAGCCGCTGGTCCTGACCGCCATCTTTTACGTGGCCTTTCAGATCATTCTGACCGTCCCGCGGGAGAGCGATGTCCCTTTTGCCTTGAAACTGCTCACCGGCATCCTGGCCTGGACCTTCACGGCCGGCGCCACCGGCGAGGCCATGAACGTGATCATGGCCAACGCCAACCTGATTAAGAAGGTGCGCCTGCCGCTGGCCGTTTTTCCGCTGGCGGCCGTCTGCTCGCACCTGATCCACTTCATTCTGGCGCTCTTTGTGCTTGTGGCCCTGGCGATCGTCTTTCACTTGCCGCCCGCCCCGGCGATCGTATTTTTTCCCCTGATCATGGCGCTTCAGTTCTTACTGACGCTGGCCGTGGCGCTGACGCTGGCGGCGCTCAATGTCTTTTACCGCGACGTCGGTTCGCTGTGGGAGGTCCTGACCACCGCCTGGTTTTATGCCACTCCGATCGTCTACCCCTTCTCGCTGTTCATCAACGCCATGGAGCCCAAAGGGCTGGGCTGGATCAAGTGGTTGTACCTGGCCAATCCGATGACGCCGATCGTGCTGGGCTATCAGCGCGTGCTGCTCTATGCGGCCGCCGGCAAGGACCTTCCCAAACTGCCCGACGCCCAATTATTGGGCGCCCTGGGGCTGAGTCTGTGCGTCACCCTCGCCCTGTTTGCGTTGAGTTGTAAAGTTTTCTCACGCTATTCCAAATCTTTTGCTGACGAATTGTGATTCCAGTCATATCCCACTTCTTGTGGGGGGTTGTAACCGAACTCATTACACACTTCCCACGGTCGCCCGCGCGTGAAGGGCGAAAGCAACAAAACGCCGGGGCCTGAACCCCGCAAAGGAATTGTGAAGATTTGGTTAATAAGTTTTCGGACTTGTAACCAGATGGAATTTGTCTTAGAATGGGTCAGTATCGATTGGTTTGTCCCAATCCAATGACTTCAATTCGAGGAAGGAGGCGGAGAGAGTCTGATCATGACGGAGAACGAAGAAGTCGAGCGTTACCGTAAAATCCTGGAAGATTGGAGACCTGGACCACCTCAAAAAGGCGCCCAGACCCTAAGCGTCAGAATGCCAACCCCCGAACCCCAGGCCCCGGTCACTCAGGCCGCCGTGGCGACCCCGTCGCGAGGGGCGGCGACGGCCGGCGTCACCTATTCGCCCGGGGCCATCCTGTTGTTCAATCAGCGAACCCTGGCGATCTACAAGCGACAGGTGCCGGATAAGGAATATCACCTTGTTTTGGTCTTGTGTCCGAACAACGCGGTCAAGACCCAGGGCATCATGCTCGAAGCGTATGACGTGGAGGAATTGGGGAATCTGCCCCCGGCCTGGTTCGAGCGCCTGCAGAACGAGATGCGCTGGGAGCGAGACCTGATCGTCTTCCATTGCTATCGTTATGAGGACATCGGCAAGATTCCCACGGCCGAGGGCCTTGAGGAGCCGCGGGGCGAGAGCGAACCCCCCGCGCCAGCGCAGGAGACACCGGAGCCCCCCGGCGAGCCGGCCCGCCCGGAAAAGGCCAACGGCTTTCTGCGGCGCGGCCAGCGGATCCAGATCAAATTCGGCAGCAATCTGTGGGATGCCGTTTATTGGGGGCGCGATGACCAGGGCCAGGTGATAGCCCATAAAACCTATGAAAGCTGGTCGCTGATGCACCTGGACTTGGAACGGTTTTCCAGCAATCTGATGGTCGATCATGAGGTGGATCAGTCCCTGATCCAGGAAATCGAACAAAGCTTATTGAATTCCTGAGCGGAATCCTTGCGGCTTATCATCCTTTTGGATCTCTGTTCTTTGCCTTACATCCTTACCATACAAAAAGGCCCGGACGTTGTGTCCGGGCCTGTTTTATTCCTCCCGCGGGACCCGCAATCGGGGAAGAAACACTAGCCGACAGATTTAACCCTGAAGCAGCTTGAGCGCCAACTGGGGTGCCGCGTTGGCCTGGGCCAGGATCGCCACGCCGGCCTGCTGGAGGACCTGGTTGCGGCTCATATTGGCCGTCTCCTGCGCGAAATCGGCATCCATGATGCGCGAGTTGGAGGCCGTGGCGTTTTCCGCGGCCGAACTTAGCGCCGAGACGGTGCTGTTGAGCCGGTTGGTCAGCGCGCCGATGCTCGCCCGGCTCGTGTCGAGCTGGCTGAGCGCCACATCGATTTCCTTGATCGCCAGCGCGGCGCCGCTCTGGGTGCTCATGTCGAGCGTGTTGATGTTTTCGGAGGTGGCCAGCGTGGCCGCGCCGGCGGTCAGGCCGGCGTGGGCGACGGCGCCGCCGCCGACGAGGAAGCCGCTGGTCGAACGCAGCGTCAGCGTGCCGTAGGAGGTCGTCGTGGCGTTGGCAAAGCCGGAGAAGGTGGTGTTGGCCGAAATCACCGTGATGTTACGGCCGTCGGCCGCGTCCAGAACGAGCTTGTTGTTGATGTCCAAGGACGCCGTCACGCCGGTCTGGGCAAACTTGGCGTTGATCGCCGCGACGAGGCTTTGATCCGAAGCGCCGGTCAGGGTCACCGCCCCAACGGTGATGCCGTTGATGACCAGGTCGCCGTCGGCGATGCTGCCGGCGGTTTGGGCGCTGCCGCCGGTCACGGTGGTGTCGGCTTCGGCCGTCACGCCGGTTTTGTTGGTGACGGTATTGATCGCGTTGGCCTTGGCCAGGGCCGAGACGCTGGCGCCGACGGTGGAGACGCCGTCGGTCGTGGATGCGCCGACCGCGTAGGTGCTCCCGCCGACGGTCAGGGTCACGTCGCCCGCCGCCATGGCGCTGTTGGTCACAGTGGCGCTGGTCGCCTTGTAGGCGCTGCCCAGGTCGGCGGCCTTGGTCGAGCCGATGCTGATCGGAATCCGGTCGTTGGCCGTGGAGAAGGCGCCCACCTGCAAGTCTTTGTTCTGGAAGGTGCCGTCCAGAAGGTTGTTGCCGTTGAACTGCGTGGTGTTCGCGATGCGATCGAGCTCCGCTTTGAGCTGGCTCGTCTCGTTGTTCAAACTGGTGCGGTTGTCATTGGAGTTGGTGTCCGAGGCGGACTGCACCGCCAACTCGCGCATGCGTTGCAGCAGGTCGGTCTGCTGGGAGATCGCGCTGTCGGCCGTGCCGATCAGGCTGAGGCCGTCGTTGGCGTTACGCACGGCCTGATTCATGCCGTTGATTTGGGCCGTCAACCCCGTGGAAATTGCCATGCCGGCCGCATCGTCCGCCGCGGAGTTGATCCGCAGACCGGAGGAAAGCCGTTCCAGCGAGGTTCCCAGCGAGAGAGAGGTCTTGGCCAGATTGCGCTGCGCGTTCAGACTCGCGATGTTGGTGTTTACGGACAGAGCCATGGTTCCTTCTCCTTGTTGGCTTGGGACGGGCCGACCGCCCTGAACATCCCGATGTCGGCACGGCCACGCTCTGGTTGAACAAAGCCCCAGAGTCTTTTCAACTTGATCCGGCCAAGAATCATCGGCCGGAATTTTTTTCGTCGGTTGGGCTAGCTTGCAAGAGATGGGCCAATTTTTTTTGACGGGGGGCCAAGGAGGAAAGACGGGCCGTTCAGGTGATCACGCAATCGATGATCCGATCCAGCCGGGTCAACAGGATTAAATCGGTGATCTTGGAGTTCTTGGGCAGGCACAGGCGCAACTTGCCGCCGCGTGAGGCGACGCTCGTATTAAAGGCCACCAGCATGCCGAGCGTCTGGCTGTTGATGAATTCGATTTTGTTCAGGTCCATCTCCCAGTTCCGGATCCCCTGGTTGGCTTTTTCCTGATATAATCGCATCAGTTCATCAAGACAGCCCTCATTGACCGGGTGGAGCATCACCAGTCGAATCGTGCCGGTTTCACGGAAATAAACTTGGCTGAAAGTTTCCATTAATCTTCACCTGATCACGCGATGCGGTGCCTGCGGTCCATCGAGATGGGACATTCTGGATCATTCCCCCAGCCGGGGTCAAGACCTGACGCGTCCTTTTTTGTTTGAAGCATGAAAAAAATAAGCGCCGCCCGATATTCGCGCTCCCTGGGTTATCCTCATCCGGCAAAAAAACCATCGTTTTTTGACAGGCCCAGCAAATTCTTCCGCTGGACCGCCGGTAATTTGACGCGGCTTTTGTCCGCCCAGGGGAGAAGGTGTCGGGTTCTTGACGTGGCGCAGGCATCTTGCCTGCGCACCTAATGACTTTAGCGCACAAAACGACGCTGGGGTGGGGGATTGTAAACAAACCAGACGCGGCCCATGATGTCTTCTTTTTTGACCAGGCAGGCCCGCTCCCAGGCGCGCACGATCCAGCCCGGGGCATTGAGCCGGGGGGCGTGCTCGGTAAACATCTCGCCCGCCCGCTTGGGCGCCGGGGCGACCGCATCCTGGAAAAAGGAAACCGGATTGAACGAGGAACCGGCATAGCTAAAGAGAATAATGTAAGCGTCAGGCGGGGCGAGGATGGCGAAATTCCAGGGGATCTGATCCTGGACCAGCGGCTGGCGCTCGGGCGGCACGCTCTGGCCGTCGAGGAAGAACTGGCCGCCGCGGCGCTCGAACTTTTGGCCCGGTCCGCCCACCACCCGCTCGATGGCGCTGGTGGGATCGATCACGATCACTCCGTTTGGGGCCATGGAATTCTCCGGTTGTTCCATCACGATCGCCGGCGGATCGTAAAGAACCACGTCGCCCACGCGTGGCTTGCGCAAGATAAAGGAGAAACAATCGACCCCGATCCGCTCGCCGCGCCGAAACGCCGGCGCCATGTCCTCGTAAGGGATATAGCGCAGCTTGACCAGGAAATGACGCCCGACAAACTGGGCGGCCAGGCAAAACAGGCAAACGTAAAGAATCCAGGCGCAGTAAAACCCGACGGCGTGCTGCCAGGGAAGATAATCGCGGTTGATCCGCTTGGCCGTGAGCAGCCCGTCATGGAAGGCAACCATCATCGCCAGCAGGGTGCCGAGCAGAATCGTGTTGGAGATCGTGCGGTACCAGGTGAGGGCGGCCGCGGCGGTAATGAAGAGAATAAAGCTAAAAAAGAGCGCGGCTTTCTTGGGTTGATGATTATAGAGCTGGCCGAGCCCGGGAATCAGCGAAAGCCAGCCGGCGACCCAAGGATTGCGCTCGTGGACGCCTTCGGGCAGGGGGCTGCGCAGCCGTTCGCGCCAGACATGGCGCCAGCGGCGCAGCCGGCCCAGCCAGCGGTGGGGGGCCTCCCAGCGCCAGCGTGAGAGCCGGCCGGGACGGAATTCAAAAACCTCGCGCCCGGGCGGCGCCAGCGGGTCGGGCGGCCCAATCGGATCCAAGTACGCGCCGCAGCGCACGCAGCGCTCGTCCTGGTCGATGTGATGGAACCCGCAGCGGGGGCATGTCTTCACAAGAAGCCTCAATTTTAAGGATATATACGACTTCGTTCGTGCTCGTGCTCGTCCTCGTTCTCGTCCTCGTCCTCGATTTCGTGCGCCGTCTTGGCCCTGATTCTATTCAATGATCCTGACGATTCACGTGAAGTGCGGGGCGATGGCACGATCACACGCCCGCCGCCGCTTGGGCTACCCGGATGCGCCCAAGCCGCCCGAAAAGCGGCGGCAAGCCGCCGCACTCCAAAGCTTCGCCGGACTTTGAAATTCTCCTGTCCAAAGATAATTACCTTGAAGCTCAAGCTTGACATTTTGACCTCCACGGCGATCATAATGCCAGGAGTT
>Ga0182027_10004339_pt1 | contig 22018 bp, 15 predicted proteins | sample 712E1DmetaG_FD_121300 | JGI IMG/M metagenome (GOLD analysis project Ga0182027, IMG submission 121300) | Permafrost microbial communities from Stordalen Mire, Sweden - 712E1D metaG (Illumina Assembly) | ecosystem: Environmental > Terrestrial > Soil > Wetlands > Permafrost | place: Sweden... | reverse complement strand
CATAGGGGTATACCACGCGCATTTCGTCTTTTGTAATAAACGGTAGTTTGACAATGTCCTTGATGTCTTTTATATGGGAAGGTTTTATACCTGCTGCATCCATTTTACTTTTGTAAAATGGGTTCGAATTGTAAACTTTTCTGACTAAAGAGGCAAGTCTTTTGCTTTGCAGCAAAGACATTTGCTTTCTGCTCATTGTTTCGAATTCTTTGTTCCAGATCATAAGCTTTTCTCCGCATTTTTCATGATTTTAACGAGTCGTGCCTAAGTTAATTAACATACTATCGGCTTAAGGTAGTGAGCAATAGTTACGTTACATACTGCATTATCAAAACAGGACCCAGATTTAGTGCTTAACGTTGTTGTTTGGGTGTTTTGTTTGCAAAACGAACTTGATGTTCGGTCACAACGACGAAACATCCTGAAATTTTATTTGCATATTATTGAGCAGGTTGCGAAGGAACGCATTTATGCAACAGCTTCAGTCAGGGGCATGTACGAAGAATCTTCTATAGCTTTTGAAGCGAATAAAATGCAAGCGTGAATATCTTCGAGGGTCAGATCATGATATTCATTTAATATTTCAGTAATCGTTTCGCCATGGGCCAAAATATTAAGAATAAATTCAACGGTTAAGCGAGTTCCTTTAATGACAGGTTTACCGACCATGACATTCTGGTTAATAACAATTCTTTTAAGCAGTGTTTCATCGGTCATAATATTTCCTTGAAGGAATTTTATAAATATTACTTTCTGTTTTTAAATATACTTCGCATCGTAGCAAAAAAGGGGAAACGATAGTTTGCCTTCCACAGGCCGGCTGTAATGGTAGTCAAAGAAAGAAAAACATACATATTCTTGAGGAAGCAACGGCGGGTAGTTCCTTTGCAGAGTTCCTCAAATTCCTTTATAGATATATTACCTTATATCAACGCGAAATCGACGCCTTTTCTCTGGCGCTTCAAAGGATCGAATTTTCGACAATCAGATCGAGCGTTATTGACAATTCGCCCCGTTGCTTCACTTCAAGTATTTGCGTGGCAAGATCGTTCACGATAAAATTTCGTATTTCTTAAGAGTAGAATCAATTAAAAACCAATTAAATCAAAGTGTTAACTGAAATACGTATAATATTACAGTAAAAAAAGAAAATAAAATGTTTGCGAATTTAAAAAAGTGACAGTATATTGTTACATTACTAACCGGCAAAATCTGTTTTTTAATCAAATCTATTCCGTTTTTATGGGGAGGAACTATGGTGAAAAAGTTATTGGCTATTGGGTTTGTGTGCGCTTGTGCGCTCAGTGCTTTTGCTGGACCGCCAGCAGGGTATAATTTAGCTTGGTCTGATGAATTTGACAAAACATCTGTAGACACTAACAACTGGATTTTTGAGGTAGGCACCGGTCCTCAGCATGACGGATGGGGCAATAATGAGTTGGAATATTATACCAATGGGGCAAATTTTTCCGATAGTGGTGGATACGGGTGTCTTGTTACCAAGAAAGAGTCTGCTCTAGAAAACAGAGGATATACCTCGTGTAGAATGGTCACAAGAGGGAAACAGTCGTTCAAGTATGGCTATTTTGAGGTTCGTATCAAAGCCGCTTCAGGCAATGGTCTTTGGCCGGCATTTTGGACTTTAGGCGTCGACGTTGATAATGTTGGATGGCCAGCTCAGGGCGAAGTTGAGCTCTATGAACAGAGGACAGGCGCGTTCCCACGTCAGCTTCCCCCTGCCGCCTCATCACCCGGCGACAATTGCTTCGTTCAAACATGCCACTATGCCGCCACATACGCCCCTTGGTATGCTGGAATTGCTGTTTATAATACAAATCAAACAAATTACACGGACGGTCTCTATAAGGCGTTTCATACATATGCTATTTTATGGGATTCACTCGGTTTTACCTATTATTTCGACGGCACGCAAACTTGGCAATATACCGATATTAATAAAACCAATAATGTAAAATCTTTTCACCAACCGCATTATTTCATTGCGAACATTGCGGTAGGCGGTGCTTATCAGGGACAAAATGGCGCTCCATTTGACGCCAATATTTTCCCACAAACCATGTATATCGACTATATTCGCGTCTATCAAAAAGGCTTCATAACCGGAGCCAATGTCAAACCTAACGCAGAAACAAAAATGTCGATATCTCTTGTAAATCCAACGTCTGCGACAATGAAGATTTACGATGTTAATGGGGCCTTGGTTGCCGATTTGTCCTCAAAAGTCCATGCGATGCGGGTGGGTGCGAATGCGTTTGCCGGTATCCAGTCGAATCTAAAGCCCGGGGCCTATGTTGCCGCGTTGAATGATAATGGAAGAGTGCAGTCGAAAAAGCTTCTTGTTTCAAATTAATGTTTTTTGTTTTTAATTTTTGACTTATCAATAAAAAAAGCTGCGATTTTCATCGCAGCTTTTTTTATTACTCCATAGCAACAGGATTCCGTAACCAATCAAGAATCTGTTTGTTCGTTCCAAAACGGACTTGCTGCTTGCTTAATGCATAGGCCATGAATTCTTGCAAAGCCTCCCGCCGTTCCTGCGGAGTTGCGTTTGCAATGGTGTCGGGATACGAATCGGAATAAATATCGCTATGCAGCCCGATCATCATTGGGCATCGGTTTCCTTTAAGCCTTAAATCCAATGTGTATTTCAGGGTGGCCAGAAACTCTGATTTCGACATTTGGAAATCGACCCACAGGTTCCAATCGAGCCCCGTAATTTTGCCATCGGCAGTATCACAATAATTTTTTACTTTTGCCAGTTTTGCCCTTAGTCCGGGAACGGTTCCGTATTCTTTACATTTATCATCAGGAGGTACGATGGCCGCATAACAGGGAAGTTCCCATAGGCCGCTATGCTTTCCAATAAGCGGCGTCACCGTGTCTTGTGTTGTTACATTGCCGGGACTTCCATTGTCAAGCGTATAAGGCCATAGAAAATTGGTGCCGTCCTGGTCTTTTTGCCAGCCTTCCTCTATGGTGCAATCATACCAGAACCCCATATTTTTAATAGCACTAAAAACTGTATCGCTATATTCGAGAAACGGGGTGCGAAACCCGTAGATGTTGTTTGCAGAATGTCCTATGGCTTTTTGTATATCAGGATTTTCAGGATCTTCCGATGCGTCGAATGGTTTGACCATCCAACGGGTGCATTCATCGATATCAGCTTGCCATCGTGCAATCGAAAATTGCGTTCCATGTTCATGGGAATAGGTATGGTTTCCTATTTCATTACCACATGCCAGAACCTCGTGCATTGCTTTCCTTACAAAAACCGGACTTTCCGCTTGTTCTGCACCGATATACACTCCGGCAAGATAATATGAAAAATGGACTTGAGCGCCATCATATGTTTTGGGATTGCCCTTGCCCAAAGGGTTGTTTTTGTTTTTTGCCAAATCAAGGGTAAATGAAATTCCACATTTCGATTTTGAATTCTTCCAACCCGAAAATCCATTGTCGTCAAATCCGAATGAAACGAATTGAGGTACCATTGCCGGCGAAAGACCATTTGGTGGATTATTTGAAGGGTCTCGTTTATCCGAATATTGAAAGCCCCCTCCAACCTTTAAAAAATTATGGCAGCACATTTTTTTTTGCTCCCGGCAATTCAAAAGAAACATTGAAATTAAAATTGTAAAAATCAAGGCGCAAGACAATTTGGCACTTTTAACATTCATAATATCAATTAGACCTCTCATAAAGAATAAGAAATTTATTTGAAAACCAGTATCAGCCTTGCTTAGCAACTATAAATTATGCACTCGGTAAACCTCTCTTTCAGACCCTTGGAAGGATCCGTAGGGATGAAGAGAGAGGACCTTCGAGGGGTGAGTTGAGCTACTTCGCAGCTGCGAAGTAGCTCATATACAAAAATAAGATACAAGCCGGCGATGAGCAGATATTAATATGCGGGTAGGAAAAATGATAATATTTTCAGCGGATTTTGAGAATAATAAGGACGCTTTTGCCAATCATACCATGGAAATGGTCACTTCATCCATTTATATATTAATATCTACAATATCTACGCAAAATCCGTAGATAATTTCTATTTAGATACTAAGCCAGCTTCGGAATATTTCGTTTTTTGGAAAACAACAATTAATTTATTCCTTAATGCAAATACGCCAGAATTTTAATGTTTTATATTATCCAAAGAAAATATAACCTATTTTTTTGAAATTGCCTTTGCACATATAAAAATCCATTTTTCCTTTGGGAGGTTTTCATGAAAAAAGTTTTCGCAGCGCTTGTGGTTGCATTCTTTGCTTTTAATGCAGCCCCTGCTGTTGCACCGCTCGATACCACACATCCATGTGCAAATCTTATTGAAGAATCATATTGGGAACCTATCTGCGACTCGCTCAGTAAACTTGATACAACCGGGCATCTCTATCAGACCGACGCCGGTGCCGATATTATTGTCCTGAAATGTATAAAAGCAGCTGTTGTGGGTGTGGAACCCAATGCGTATTATCCGTGGGTCGAGCTGGATTGTGATTTGGATTCAGGTATTACTTTTACGGGAACAACAGCAATTGGAATTACCTATATGGCCGATAGCGCATGGTATTTGATTCTACCGGATTCCACATTGGATCCTAATAATTCCGCTCCATATCAGGCATTAATGCCTGCTTGCACCACTTGGACAACAAAATTTTTCAACGTTCTCGATACGTCGCATGTGTATACCGCATCAGCGACTTTTTCGCAACCGTCGTGGGTTGAGCCTTCATATAGAGCCAATCTCAATTATGCGAATGTGATTAATTTGTCTTTTTCACCCAAAGACGATGATGATCGCGGGATAACGACAACAATAAAAATCAAAGATGTCACTCTTTTCAATTACAAAGGTTTTCCCTTGGCTGTTTTATCGGGTTCCAAAGCAACGTCACATTTCCAGCGTCCTATTTCGTTTGCAAATGGAAACACCTTGAAGTTTGCGGTTCCTTCGAACAATACTTATAAGGTGTCGTTTTACAGTGCAGAAGGTAAAAGGGTTGCCATTTCCGAACAATGTTTTCAAGCTAATGGCAATAACGTGATCAACCTTTCCCAATACAAATTCTCGCCCGGTTTGTACGTGGTTTCCATTGCAAACGGAAGCTATAAGGCAGTGGGCAAATTCCTGATCAAATAAACAGGATTAAATAATAAAAAATCCCTTCGGCAATCTGCCGAAGGGATTTTTTTATAATTGTATATACTCCGTAAGGTTCTTTTCATTTCAGGAGAATTTATGCAGCATAAATTGATGGCTGTGCTTATTGTTCTTTTTGCCGCTTATTCATTCAGCTTTGCTGAGCGGTATGCTCGTTACAATTATGTTGGATATTTTCCAGGCAGTGCAAAACGCATCATCATCATGTCCGATGATGACTGCGCAGGCGCCAAATGGGGGCTTCTTGACCAAAGCAAAAAAGAAGTTACGTCGGGCGTTGTGGGAAAAAGCGTTTTCGGCAAGGGCGATCACACACCGCTGCCATTCAATTATGAAATCGATTTATCGTCCGTGACTGCCGAAGGCATTTATACATTGCACTTGCAGGGTATGGCAGATGCAGTTATAAATGTCAGAAAAAATCTATTAAAAAACGTGATTGCTTCAAATTTGCGCTTTTTTTATGTGCATCGCAGCGGGTCAAAAAATTGCTTAGACCGCGAGCCCGGTCATTTCGCAGATTCGGCGAGTGTTGTGTACCACCGAAGCGGAAAAGAAAACACCGATGAATGGACTGTTGATCCCAAACACAGAAAATTCAATTTAAGGGGCGGTTGGTACGACGGAAATGTGTATACCAAATATACGGCTTCCGAGGCATACGCCACCTATTATTTGCTCCGTGCATATGAAATACAGCCCGCATTGTTCGACAAGATCTACAGCGCCACCGACAATGTTGATATAATAGATAATGCAAAATGCGGTCTCGATTATCTATCAAAAATCATGCCCAATGACAGCGAGTTCATCATACAGGTCGGCGGATTTAAAGACAACGACGGCGGCATATATTTGCCCGATAAAGACCCTCGAGCAAGCAAGCATGAGTGCTATGCGATACTTTCACAGCCGCAGATGGGGCTTGCGGCAGCAGCGTTGGCATTGGGCAGTTCTGTTTTTGCGAAACTCGGCAAAACCGAAGACGCTCTGAAATATAAACAAATGGCCGAGAAGATCTTTTCAAAAGCCGTAACCGTTACAACGCCGCCTGCATGGCTCGAAAAAGACGGCGTTGATCCTTACAAGGATGAAACAGCCGCCGACAACATGGAACTTGCTGCAATAGAATTGTTCAAATGCACGAAGAACCAGGAGTATGTTGCGAAAATACAAAAATACGCTAAAGAGGCAAAGACCTCCGGTTGGTCGTCGGTGAGCGAACAGAACTTGGCAGCTCATCTTCGCTGCATCGATGTGTATCCGCAGGTCAAAAAATTCGTTATCGAGGATCTCGACGGCTATTTGAATACCTCGACGAACAACGGGAACATATGGAAACTGCCCATAGAATACTCGGACGCATCGATTTATTCCTATGTGGAAATTTCCAGTGCCGTTATCCAGTATCAACAAACGTTCAAAGATAAGAAATACCTTCCGATGGCCCAAAGCCTTTTGGACTATATGTTCGGGTGCAATAATTGGGGAATATCGTTTGTTTCCCTGAAAACCGTGCCGAATTCGGTACGGAATATTTTTTCACAGATTTATCGTTTGCAAACGCGCCTCTTTCCCGAGGGAAGCATATGTCCCGGACCGCTCGACAAAAAATCGCAGGACGACGATATGTGGTGCTGCTTCGATAAAACAACGGAACCCATGTATCCGTTTAATACCCCCAAGGTAAATTTTTTCGACAATTCCGACGATGAATCGAGCGTGAGTACGACGCTTCCGGGTGTTGCCGACGGGATATTTCTGTTTACACTTGCAAGTGTTCTGTACGCGCAGTAATGGTGTGGAATGATGAGAATTTACTAATCCGTTGCTCCGCAACTGGATGGTTTTAGTTGAGATCATATCTACGCGTCCCGCGTAGAATTTATATATAGTTACCAATAGACCGACGACTGGAGTTTTCATGAAAAAATCGATTTTGATTATGCTGCTTGTGTGCGCAACGTTGGCACAGGGTGCCGATGTTTTTATCAGGTATAATTATCTGGGATACAATCCTTCGCGTCAGAAAAAGGTCGTTGTCATGGCCGAAAGGAACATTGATAATCAAAAATGGCTTGTAAGGGACGCAAACGGAAAAATCGTGCTGCAGGGCACGCTTGGACTCAGTTTATGTGGACGCGGGGAACATGCGCCGCTTGGGTTCAATTATTATATCGACATTTCCGAGTTGCATCAGGAAGGCGTTTATTCCCTTGAGACAAACGGTGCTGATAATGCGGTAATCAATATTAAGAAAAACCCGTATACGGCGATTGTTGAAAAACCCGTACGATGGTTCAGGGTTGCTCGAAGCGGTTCGCCGGATTGCCTGGATCATAAGCCGGGCCATTACGGCGATACCTCGTGTGCCGTTTTCCACCGGAAAAATAAAATGAACAGCGAATGGACGGAGCCGGCAAACAAACGCGTCAATATCGTTGGCGGATGGTATGATGCCGGTGATTACCTGAAAATAACATTGACTATTGGTTATTCCGATTATTTTCTGCTCAGGGCCTACGAAACTGCGCCTGAAATTTTTGCCAAAAAATACAGCAAAACGGAATATGTGGATGTTCTCGATGAAGCGAAATGGGGTTTGGACTACCTGGTGAGGTGCATGCCCGATACCGATGAATTCATCATTCAGGTTGGGGACAAAATCGACCATAATATCGGCTGCCGGCTTCCGGATCAGGATACGCTCGACGGCAAGCGGCCGGCCTTGTCGTGCCTGTCGCCGACACAAATGGGATACGCGGTTGCATCTCTGGCATTAGGGAGCGACATTTTCGGTAAAATGGGCAAGACCGAACTTGCAAAATTCTATAAGGAAAAGGCCGAGGTTATTTACAGACGCGCAGTTTCGAAGGACGCCACGTCGCCGGCATGGTATTCCATTCCCGACGAAGGCGAGGCGTTTTACGACGACAATTCGAAAAACGACAATCTTGAACTAGCCGCCGTTGAAATGTATAGGTTGACAAAAGAACAGAAGTATCTCGACGACAGCAAAAAGTTTGCCGAACTGGCCCGTTCAGCCGGATGGCGCGCCTGGGAATCGGTAAACATGCCGGCCCATATGCGTTTGCTTGATTATTATCCGATCGTAAAAAACGATATTCGTCAGGATATGGAAGATTTTCTGAAATATGCAGAAAGGCCGGGTAACCTATGGGGCGTGCCGCTCAAATACGTGTGGGCAGGGTTGTATTGCTACATAGGAATAGGTTCGGGCGCTCTGGAGTACAAACAATTGACAAATAATGTACGCTATCAGAGCATGGGCCTCAATATGCTGGATTATATGATGGGCTTCAATAATTGGGGAGTATTTTTCATTGCCTCAAAAGACGTACCGCACACCATCAGGCATCCGTATTCCCAGATTTACACAATGCAAAGCAGACTGTTTCCGGAAGGGGCTATTTCCGAAGGTCCTGGAGACGTGCTTGAATTTGCACACGATTATCCCATCATGGGGTTCGATATGACTGCCGAGCCCACGTATAAATTCAACACGACCAAAGGTATTTTCAACGACAATAAAAAAGACTATATGTGTATGGAAACGACTATCGGCGGCATAGCCGACGGCATTTATATGCTGGCTGTTGCTTCGAAAAATTTCAGAGATTAACCTTGGGGAAAAACCGGTGTACGGCTTCGTATTTCATGTAAAGGATTCGCATGGACAAAATTAAATACATTGCAACGCTTCCGTTCGTTTGTGCAGTGCTTTTGGTCGTTGGCTGCGGCACTGCAAACCGGTCTGGCGAAATTACCGATTTTCCCCGTGATAAGACCCTGATCATGGCCGGTTTTGTTTGGAGTCCGCCTACAAGCTTCAATCCGCTCAACGAGGATCCCACATGTCCGATGACCGGCGATTGTTTCCTTGTGTACGAACCGATGTTCGGCTACAATATGTTGACAGGAGAAATGGAAGGCATACTTGGGACTTCGTATTTGTTTTCCAAGGACACCCTGATCGTCCAATTGAACGAACGCGCCGCATGGCACGACGGGTCGATGTTGACTTCAGAGGATGTTGTGTATACGTTCGGATTGCACAAGAAATACAACACCAACCTCCATTCCGATTGCGATTATTTCGACGACATCAAGGCGTGCGGTCCCCATTGCGTTAAATTCCTATTGAATACGAAAAAGCTCAATCCGCTCATTATGCAGGAAATCATCGGTACTGCATTGATAATCCCTAAAAAAGCTTTTTATCCGTTGGAACAACGTTGTATCGCAGAAGTAAAGACAGAGAAAAAAGGCAAGGCCGATCCTGACGATATTTTTGAAAAAATCAATGCCTTTAAAAACGATTCCATGCCGCTTTCTTCTGGCCCGTATTCATTGTATACCTATTCCGACCAGAAAATCGTAGTAAAACGGTTTGATTCCTATTGGGGGAATGTGCTCCATGGCGGAGCGATGCCCAAACCCGAATATATCATCTTTCCTATTTTTAAATCCAATGAGGCCGGTAATGTCGCCCTTTCCCAAGGGAATGTCGACCTGTCGGTCAATTTTGTTCCGCAAATTTACAACCGGTTTAAAAAAGGCGTCGGGACCTGGTACAAAGACAAACCGTATTTTGTTCCCGGTACCATAGCCTGCATGCTCATGGAACTGACGAAGAAACCGTTTTCCGACGTACACTTCAGACAAGCGGTTGCTCATGCGGTCAATTACGAGCAAATCCGCAAGTTGTCAATTTACGGATACGCGCCTCCGCTCAAACCTGGGCTCATCATACCGTTTGGCCCGGAAAAAAAATATTATAATGATTCCGATGCAGTGCGTTACGGCGTTTCGTATGATCCGGGCAAAGCGCGGGAGATTTTAAAAGCCGCAGGATATAAATGGGGCGACGATAGTCTTTTGATCGGGCCTGATGGAAATAAGCTTGAAACAGTATACGCGACCTGCCCTAACGGATGGACCGATTGGGAATCCGCTGCAAGGATTTTAGTGACCGGTTTGCGGGCCGTCGGCGTGGATGTCCACGAGAAGTTCGTCGAGGAGGCCATTTGGTGGAAAGACCTGCTCAACGGTAATTTCGATATTACAATGTATCAAACATTGGATTACGAAAGCATAGCCACCCCTTGGGAACGATTTTACAAAACTATGGGGTCTTTTGAATGGGCTCCGCCCGGCGAAGTGATGTACATCGACGTGCAGCGATATAAGAACCCTGTTGCCGATTCTTTACTTTTGTTATTGCCTACGTTGAAGGATGAAAAGTCGATTTCGGAAGTATACCGCAGTTTAAATATAAAATTCATGCAGGATTTGCCGGTTGTGCCGCTCATGTACAGACCGTGGTTTTTTTACGAGTTTTCAAAAAAGCACTGGAGCAATTTCCCTACCGCAGACAATCCGTATTCTCCACCTCAATGTCTGATCGTGGGCGCCGGGATCAAAGGGTTATGGAATATCAATCCACTAGGAAAGTAGATCGGCTATGATCAAATTGTCGGGCTTTCAGCAATACTTTTTAAAACGCCTCGGCTGGTATATGGTAACCTTTGTGGTTGCGATTTCACTCAATTTTATTTTGCCGCGACTGGGCCATTCGAATCCTGTTGATACGATCATGAGAAAAGTGCATACACCCGGCATGACTTCCAAGGAATATAAGAAACGCTACGAAGAATTTATGGTCAAATTTGGTTTAATGGATGAGAACGGTAAAAAGACCACCATAGTCCGGCAGTTTTTCTCATACGTCGGTACCACGCTCAAAGGCGACCTCGGCGTGTCGTTTACAAAGTATCCCAAAAGCGTTTGGGATATTCTGAAAACAGCGCTTCCCTGGTCGTTATGGCTGCAGATCCCGTCGATTGTCATCGGGTATATACTCGGCAATATTCTCGGCGCACTCGCCGCATATAAACGGGGTATCTATGACAAGGTTTTTTATCCTTTGTCGCTATTTCTCATGTCTGTTCCGTATTTTTGCCTTGGCATCGTGCTTGTTTACATATTTGGCATTTCGCTTGAAATATTTCCCCCCAGCGGCGGTTATGCAATGGACATGATGCCGAGTTTCTCTTTTGCGTTTTTTGCAAGCGTGCTGTACCATTACATATTGCCTTTTATGACCATGGTCCTTGTGTTCATCGGCGGCCAGGCAATCGGTATGCGTTCGATGTCGATTTACGAACTTGGCACCGATTATGTCAAATACGCAAAAATGCTCGGTATCAAGGAACGGACCATCGTGATGTATGTCATCCGAAACGCCATGCTTCCGCAGCTTACCGGGCTTGCACTGGCGCTTGGCTTTGCTATCGGTGGTGCTTTATTAATAGAAATAGTTTTTTCGTATCCGGGCGTAGGTCTGGCGTTATACACGGCAATCCTTGAAATGGACTACCCGGTCATTCAGGCGGGAATTCTGATAGTCACGGTAAGCCTTTTGGCAATGAATTTCATCATCGATATTCTTATCGGTCTTTTGGATCCGCGCGTACGCATCTCGCATGAATCGAGGGTAGAATGAAACAATTCAAATTATTGCTTAGGTCTCCATGGTTTGTGTTTGGCGCAGCCATGTTTTTGTTCTGCATTTTCGTCGGTGTTTTATATCCCATGTTTTCCCATACCGATCCTCTTTTGCGTGGTGCACTTCCGTTCGAGGGGCCAAGCCCTGACCATTGGCTCGGAACAAACGGTGAAGGCCAGGACATGTTTTCCGCTCTGCTTTTCGGGCTTCGATCATCATTGTTTGTTGGAATAGCTGCGGGTATTTTTGCAACGATCATCGGTACGATCATCGGTATTGTGGGCGGATATAAAGGCGGATGGGTCGACAATGTCCTGACGCTTGTGACAAATCTTTTCATGGTCATTCCCTCGATTTTGGTGCTTATCCTTATTGCAAACAGCATAGAAAAACGGTCGATGCTTCTTGTGGCATTCATCATCGGCGCGACGACCTGGCCGTGGACGGCCCGTGCGGTCAGCGCGCAAACGTCGAGTCTTAAAAACAGGGAACATGTCAGCCTCGCAAAGTTGAACGGGTATGGTATTATATCGATTTTATGTATGCAAATTCTGCCTTACATTATGTCATATGTATTCATGGTTTTCATCATTCAAATGGCAACAGGGATTCTCGAAGAGGCGGCGATAAGCATGATGGGGCTTGGTCCGTACGATTCGGTCACTTTGGGGCAGATAATCAACCAGGCACAAAAAACCGAGGCGTTTTCAAATGGTAATTGGTGGGCATTCATGCCGGCCACGGTCCTGATCACGGCACTCCAGTTTTCGTTATATGTTGTCAATACGTCCATGGAAGGTGTTTTCAACCCCCGCTTACGTAAAGAAAGCTGAAAACGGAAAAATAATTATGGCAGATGCAAAAACAATCTCCGATCCGTCAAAGGTCCTTTTGACCGTAAACAATCTCGGGGTTCATTACAAAACAAGGTTCGGGCATACGGTACAGGCCGTCGACGGTGTTTCGTTTTCACTTGCACAGGGCAAGGTTTTCGGGATTGCCGGAGAATCCGGCTGCGGAAAGTCTACACTTGTCAATGGGGTTATGTCGTTGTTCATACCTCCGTTGTTTTACTCGTACGGTTCCGTAGTCGTAGATGGGGACGATATCACCAAATACGATAGCGAAAAACTCCGGGTCGACATTCTCGGAAAAAAAATATCAATGATCCCGCAGGGTGCGCTCAATTCACTTAATCCTACCCGTAAAGTCAAACATTTTGCCACCGATGTCATGCGGAATCATGAGAAAAATCTTTCCAAAGCGGAAATTTATGAAAGGCTTGAGGAGCGGTTTGAGGCGATCGGGCTTGATCCCCGTGTTTTGAACATGTATCCGCTCGAATTGTCGGGAGGCATGAAGCAACGGGTTGTCATAGGGATTTCAACGCTCATGAACCCGCATGTCGTCATTGCCGATGAACCGACCTCAGCCCTTGATGTCTCGACGCAAAAGTCCGTCATCCGGATGCTGCTTGACCTCATGGAACGAAAGATTTTCGGCTCTATGATTTTCATCACGCACGAATTGCCGCTTTTATACCATGTTGCCGACGACATCGCGGTCATGTACAAAGGAAAATTTGTGGAAGTCGGCGAAAGCGACCAGGTGATTTTCAGGCCGAAACATGAATACAGCAAGCAATTGATGGAAGCGATAACTAAACTAAGCACAACCGGAGAACGCCATTCCGAGGGAGCGCGTTTGTGAGCAATCAAAAAGAGGTGATAATTCAGGCTCGCGATCTGACCTGCGTTTTTGGTTCGGGGAAAAAGCGGTTTACTGCGGTAAACCACGTGAATTTTGAAATTTTCAATGAAGAGATAATCAGTATTGTCGGTGAATCGGGAAGCGGAAAAACAACGCTTGCACGTTTGCTTCTTTATTTGCAACCCGTAACAAGCGGTACGATGCTGTTTAACGGAAAGCCTGTTACCAATAAACAGGAACATTGGCGAAAAGTGCAGGCTGTGTTTCAGGATCCGTACGCGTCGTTCAACCAGTTTTTCAGTGTGGAAAGCCAATTGTCGGCATGCTTCAATTTGTTTTCTGAAAAATTTTCAGAACAGGAGAAACAGACGCGCATCGACAATTCGCTTCGGTCGGTCGGCATGGAACCGGAGGAAGTTAAGGAAAAATTCCCTTTTGAATTATCGGGCGGGCAAATGCAACGGTTGCTCATCGCACGTATATTTCTGATTCGTCCCAAAGTGCTTATTGCCGATGAACCCACATCAATGATTGATGCCTGTTTACGTGCGTCAATACTCGATTTGCTTCTTTCGCTCAAAAAAGAACTGAACATGTGCATTATTTTCATTACGCACGATATAGGGCTTGCGCATTACGTCAGCGACCGCGTGTTTGTTATGTGTAAAGGCGCAATCGTCGAAACCGGGCATCCCGATGCCATTATCGGAAACCCCCAGCACGAGTATACGAAAAAATTGCTTGAAGACATTCCGGTTTTACACAAGACATGGTTGACCGACTGAAACCATACGAAAATTTGGAGGATAGCGTGTTTGAATGTACGCATAAGACAACCAACATACTCATCGCACTTGCGATTTCTGCATTGGCCGCTGTTTCACCCCTGCTGGCAGGGTCGGACGTCGACTCGCATACTCCCGATCAGCAGCGGCTCGACAGTATACAACGATCGCTGCCGCAAATCGAACAAAAAGTCTATTCGACTCTTTTGTTCGGCGGTTCAAGCCCTGTTTCGATTACGGGAGAAGCACGGTTGAAAGGAACAGACCATATTTTCACCCAATGCCCGGCATTTCTCGGGCCTCATCTGGCATCCGAGGTAAGTGCCGACAGCGTGGACGGGGATCGTTCGGCGCTGGTGTCGTCCGGAGGGATACGTCTTGGCATTGTCGTGCAACCGACGCGAAATCTTTGTTTATGGTCAAAACTCGGTGTTTCATCGAAATTCGCAGGCATGCGTGTGAGAAAAATGGATTCCACAGGCAGCTTTTCCCTTGCACAAGCGCATTACTATGAATACAATACCGTCCCTGTCGCGTTATTCGAAGACATGTGTGCCGGCGCCGCATATATGACCAGCGATGTTTGCGTATGGCTCAAGCTTGGATCCATCATCTGGACAGAGGCGTCGCCTTTGACTATTTGGAAAGCCGAGCCGCGTGCATTCGCGTGGGAATATCTGGAATATGAAGATGAACAGCCGTCTTCCGAATATTACAAGTCAAATGTCGAAATCGGGGAAAAAACAGGCCGTGCAGCGTGGAACAAGAAAGCGTTCAACGGCATCAATCTCGAAGGAACAACGTTGCCGTTCGGATTTTATTTCAATTTCTTATATGCAAAGTTTTCCGATTTCGACGACTTCGAGCGGGAATTCATGGATTTTTCAAGCGATCTCGGTTATGCGGCGGAGGAGAACAACACGCTTATCACGGAAACAGGGTACGGCGATTCGTACCGGCATTATCTCCATTTCCGGCTTGCCAACACATTCAATGATCTCACCCTCGGTGTTAATTACGGGGGAATGGAAGTTTCCAAGGACATCATCTACGCGCAAAATCCTTCTTCCATTTATTTTAACAGTATGTTCAGTTTGGAATACAAGAACAGCAAAAACTTTATATGGGCCGATCAGTATCATTATGTAAAGAATTCGAGCGGCCAAGTAACCGATTCGGTGCCACTAGATTGCGGGAAGGGATTTTTCAAATCGCCGCAGGTCGCTTCCATTGATTTCAAAGGCAACTTGAACAAGCAGGTATTCATTCATGCCGACGTTGGGTTCAGCCGAATAGACACAACGTGGATTTGGGGTGATACGGTTCCGACCTCCCGCGAAAACATTCCATTGACAATTCAGCGTACCGGTCAGACATTTTCGCCGCTTGTGCCCGCCGTGTATACATCGGTAGGGCTCGATTTATCGCAAATAAACATAACTACCGACCTTGTCTATGCGAAAAAAGGATTTTACGCACCGTTTTCTTTTATAAATCCTATGGACGCATTTTTCGCGTTCGGCACCAATTGCGTGGGTGAAGGAACATTTTCCGCCAAAACCGAAGCGTCGCCGTATGCACAGAATATGGCAGGTGCGTTACTTTCCTTTTCCCCGAAGTTCGGGGGCAGCGGTCATTTCATCGTCAAATACGGTCAGCACTTTCAGCCTGAGCCGGGTAGGGACCTTCTGTTTTTTCCGTACAGGCTCCACGGCATGGATCTGAATGCTTCTATTACGTCAAGTTACAATATGGACGGACTCGGCACGGTCGATTATCCCATGACCGGCGCCAAATACGACCGTCGTCTGGGCGATGAAAGCTATGACCCGAATTTGGATGTCAATGGCAATGCCAATGATTTTCCTCATATCGACGAAAGTCCGGAAAAAGGTGGCCTTCACGCTGATTATCTTTCCATGTTCGAGGCCTTTGTTCCCTATGATGATCCCAAGCAGGTGTTATTGAATATCGCATCGCGCAAAGGGAAAATCCAGCGCGATAGAACCGTTGACGCAAGCGATAATATAGGCAGGGTGATACAGGACAACGGTGATACGGTCACGGTTACCAATCCGCAAGCGGCTTCGGATCCGAACGGGTTTGTTCCGACAAGCAAAAAATACACAGGTAACCTCGATGTCGACGTGGCATATGATATTGGCCCTTATATCGGGTACAGGCATAAATGCTATCTTGCCGGATATGCCTCGATCAGCGGAGTGACCAATGCGTTTAAAATGCTTGCAGTAAGCGAAAACAGCGACGACGTGCTCTTGTGGTCGTCATATGTCCGTTTCGAACCGGCAATTGCACTTACCGACAAATTTTACCTGGATGTTCTTTGGGGAGTCGAAAACTGGCGTTCCAACAAAGCATGGATGAATATGGCGGTCTATACAAATGATGATGCCCCTGATCCTTCCGTTGTCGGCAAGGAAAATCTTGACGCTCCTCTTATCAAGCGAATGCCGATCAATTACAAGGATGTCGCATACGGCATTGGTTTCGATTGGGACATGATGACCCGGACTTCGCTGCATTATCGGCTTAAGTATATGACGCATACCGACCAGAGCTGTTCACCTAATAATTATGCGGAATATTTGTCATCACTTGAAATAACAATGTTTTTCTAATCCCATGCTTCGCTATGGGATAAGTTTACTTTATATATTGTCTACGCAAAATGCGTAGACAATTCAAATATAGGTACTAAATATAACCCGAACGGAATACCCATGAAAACAATCAAGAATAAACCGGATATGAAAGGATTTTCAATGATCAGGAAAACGACAATCGTATCCCTCGTTTGCGCGGTGGTGACCTGGGCGGCGCAGGACAGCGTCGTGAGCCGGGACAGTTTGATGCATAAAAACGGCCTCCAGCCGATAAACGAAACGTCGCTTGCTAAACTGGAAGAAGCGGTCAACAGCAGCATTGCAAAAGCCGGAATCTCTCTTGGCGGACAATTCAACGCGCAGTTTCTCCAGTCATCTGTCGAGGGACGCGCTGTTGCAAAAAACGCACGCACGGAAGAGGGTGTTGAATTTACCGGATGTGATCTTGACATCAACGCACGCCCGGCCTCCGAAGTGACCGCGCGCCTTATGTTCCGTTTTTATGAAGATTGGCGCAATATGTGGAACTCGTTCCGCGACCCGATAACGCTTCGATGGGTCAGCGTAAATGGTATAATGGACAATATTTTTTCCTATTCGGTCGGCGATTTCAAACAGAAATATTCTCCCTTGACATTATATTCACCTGATGTGGATATTGCCTACGAACCCCAAATCTTTGCTGAACAGCGAAAAGTTGCAATGGGTGAATTGTTCCTTGGCGACAACGAACGGCTCCTTCAAGGTCTCAATGCGAATTTCGATGCCGAAATTTCACCGGTTTTCAAGGAATTCCATTTCAATGTCCTGGGAGCGAGGTTGCGTAATGTCGAAGGACCGCAAACATTGCTTGCCGACCCGCATCTCGGCGTTGCACTTATGGACAAATATCTTGTATCGACAAACCTCGACGCACAAATTTTGAACGATCTTGGTTTCGGCGCCACATACCTTTCTGATTTCGACGCGATTCATTCTTTCGGCGGGTCGCTCGATTCGGCCACGGCAATTGCGCAAAACACCAGGGTCATTGCCGGTCGCCTGAACGCAGGAAGCGGAATGTTTACCGATAGTAAGGCCTTCGACATCGGTTTGTACGCTGAATTCGCTTATTCCCTGGACGATACCGCACAATACGATACCGCCGCCACGTCGTCCTTGCAAATACGCCGTAGCATGGTCACTGTTCCGGGTTCTGCACTTGACGTACAATTAAAAGGAAAAGTGCATTTGTTTTCGTCGTTCAACGTTTCACTCAACGCAGGCTATATAAATACCGAAAGCGATTTTAGGAACGATATGGCCCAGAGCCCGACATTTTTCCGGACCCGCATCATGAATTCCGAGAATGATGTTGCCAATGGTCTCTTATATTCGACATTCGACGGTTTGTACCGGCAGGTTTACAAATTTGCCGTGTCGGAAAATGCAGGAAATGCCGATGTCCCCGGATGGCTGCAAGAACCAATGAATAAAATTGCCTATGGCAACGGGGTGCTTACCCAAAAGGAAATGAGAAGCGTTCCTCTTGATGGGAATATCAACTCGGTCATGCCTTTCGGGCCTGCAACGCCAAACCGCACCGGACTGGTTTTCGATGTCTCCACCGACATGCTTGACAAAGCGGTAATAGCCTCAGTGTCGGGAAAAATCGTGAACGAAATCGACGGTCAATTTGCGGTCGTGGATACGCAAACGCATGCGCAGGGAACCCTTCCCCAGACATCGTTCACTGAAATCGGCGGGGGCCTTTCGGTCGATATTGCCAGGTTTGGATCGTGGTGGAAATATCCGTGCATCATCTCCGGCGGGTATGTGCTGTCGCAATTATCAAACGCCGGTGCGCAAAATTATCCTATGTCGCCCTGGACAACTACGGTCGGTTTTGCGAATGCCGGCGTTTACTGGACGTTCATCAAACATTTTTCGTTGCTCGGCGGATACCAGTACCTTTCAAACACTGGCGACGGCTTGTATGATAATGTCAAGACAACGGTGACGCAGTTGCACTATGCCGCCGGTATTGAATATTCGATATCGACCGGCGCCCGCCTTACCGGGTCATACGGCGTCATTGAGGTTCATCATCAAAACGATGCTAATGTCGATTTGACAAATGCTGATTTCAGGCAGTATCAGACCGATCTGTACCTAACGGTAAACTTTTAATACAGGAACGGACCAATGAAATTACCTTTGTGGAAATATGTTGTTGCCGGAGTCGGTTGCATGACCTTGCTCGGCTGCGGAATGCAGATTCGGCCTCTGCCGTCCATGATTGCACGATTAGAGGCGCAGAAGAAGAAAAGCGATGTAAGCCCAAATGTGGTATACCGGTTTTTCGATGAAATGTTTTATGGAAACGCCGAAGAATGGCATTATCCCGACGCATCCAAGGTGATCATCGACGGCGAAGGATCGGGGAAAAACGGCGACGTTGCGCTTAAAATGGATTTGATCGTAGACGACTATTCCGGCGGCGCGGTTGAAACCGACAATATCGTTTACAATTTAAAACCCTATTTCAAGCGCGGCGCCCTCGAATTCTGGATACGCGGTAAAAACGGCGGCGAGACCGCGACCGTTTCCCTGGGCGACGAGTCTGCAAGCGACGGCATGTCCACCGAAGTTAAATTACCGTTAAGCAATTACGGGAACATCACGAAGGAATGGACGCATTTCAGCATCCCGCTTGCAGATTTCGGTACACGGGGGACGTATTGGGACGAAGACAAACAGGAGGAATTTCCGCATCGTATCGACTGGGACAAGATCACGGTTTTCAGCTTGAATGTTGAGAAACATGAAAACAAGGAGTCGGTATTTTGGCTCGACGACATATACATCGTAAAAGATGTTTTCCCGACCGCACCGGACCTTCCCGACGATTTCTGGGATAATTGCAAAGACCTTGTGAGCGGCCCTCCTGTTTCAACGCAGGTGAATGTGCCGGTAGTCATGCCTCTTTACAGCACGGGAAAATATCCGGCGCGTGAATCATATGAGGCCGACGGAGGAAAAACAGGATTTAATTTCCGCGCAACTGTTGAAGATCCCAAAAAAGAATCGATATGGTCATTGTATATCGACAATACCGATTATTCCGAAGTTACCGTGGCATTTCCCAAACCTATTGATTTCAGCAAATACAGGAACTCGACTGCCGGCGTGGCTTTCTGGGCAAAATTCGGAAAAGGTGTCGAGCAGTTGAATTTTGGATTTGTCGACGACGAAAGTGATAAGAAACCGGTGCAAAGCAATGTGTCGCTACGGGATTACGGAAAGCTCGACTCGAATTGGCATTATTTTATGATACCGCTTAAGGAGTTCAGTTCCGAAGGCACATGGTACAATGAAGATACCCGGTTGGATGTGCCCGACACGGTACAATGGAACAAAATCCAGAAGATCAGCATATCGGGCGATAAATTCGGAAACCGGGTGGAAGATTTTGTTCCTGTTCAAATGTTCATCAAGGACATAAACCTGATTGAATCCGTTCCAGGATATGTTGACCCGGATGTGTACTGGAACGCGTTCGCTTCAAAGGAACCCGACCAGGTGCTTATCAATTTCGACAAGCAAAGCGATCAGGCGTGGGAAGTGGATGGTGATGACGAATCGGAAATATCCCAGGAAATCATCGACTTGCAGGACAATAGTGGGATGGGAGATTACGATAAAAAGGCGATTGAGGTGCGATATTCAAACAATGAATGGTGCAATGCGACCTATTCGTTTGAAAAGAACTGCTCGACGCCAGGCATGCGCGACTGGACGAAATATTGGGGTATCAAACTATCACTATTCATCGACCGGGATGAGACCACATACAAAATCCAGATAAACGATTCGGGCAACGAGGCATTCATCACAAATATTACATGTAAAGATGGATGGAACGATGTCCTTATCCCGTTTAAAAGGTTCAAAAAAGACGCTTCGTACCAGGAGCCTGACGCTGTCCAGAACAACAAACTCGACCTTGATAATGTGATTTCCTTGGTTATCAATCCGGTCGCGCAGGGAAGCGGCATGTTCCAGCTCAAGGAAGTCAGATTGACAAACGAACGAGAAAAGCCCGGGGCGAAGAAATAGTCTTTTGCAACTACCATATAAAGGCGTGGGTGCGTATAGATAATACGTATCCATGCCTTTTTGCTTGCACCCTCGTTTCTGGTTTTCAGCGCCCCTTGGATAAACCAGAAAGTTCCGGATATTGCGGCGGGTTTAATGTGAAATCCACCCAAATGATCCCGCTTGTTTCAAAAAACGACAGCATTTGTTCGTGGTTAATTTGTTTGGGTTTGTACCCGATGTGCACGACATCGGGCACTGAGTCCGGTTTGATGAATTCAAGTTCGCAGAGACTGGAATCCATTATACCGCAAAAAAAAAGCCCCGCAGCGCGGGGCCTTAGGGTAAAAAAAAGACAATTCTATTTAAAGGTAAACGGTGACGTCGTACCGTTTTTAAAGACAAATTCTATTTTAGCACAATCAAGGTCAAGGTAATCGTCTAGATTGGCATCAAGCTCGATGGAAAAGGAGGAAATAGCAATTTTCGCCTGATCCCAAGTCACGGTACCACCGGCATCGGATACAGCGTCTGGATCCATGGCAAGTGAACTTGCGGGTATCGAATATACCTTGTCGGCCGTCATATTGTCCGGGAATGTAATGCTCGCTCCATTGTATCCCCATGCGTCAATACCTTTGGCCTTGAATTTGTCATCAAGAGCCTTCGATTCAAAGGAGAACCGAAGCGATCCGGTACCGTGCATGGTGAAACGAACAGAGTCGAGGTTGGTGAGATCCCAATAGGTTGACGAATCGCCGGGATATTTCAATGAATCGTATTTACACGGATTTTCCGGATCTCCTGCTAAATCGCAGGTGATTCCAGCCCAATAGTCGGCAGTGGAAGGTGTTATGACCTGGCAATTAAATTCGGCTTGCAGGCGTCCACCTGTAAATATTTTTCCAACCGTGGCCGGATTATCCTGTGTTTCGATTTTTCCATTCATGACCGTATCACCATTACCGCTTACGATGGTGGCACCATTTGCGCTGGCCAATGCATACCAAAATCCGCCGCCCCATGTCACATCTGGTGCGCCAATGGCAGTCATTTTATACGCTCCGAGTGCCCGGCCTATGGAATTTTGGGCATTGATACT
>Ga0182027_10004338_pt1 | contig 22023 bp, 15 predicted proteins | sample 712E1DmetaG_FD_121300 | JGI IMG/M metagenome (GOLD analysis project Ga0182027, IMG submission 121300) | Permafrost microbial communities from Stordalen Mire, Sweden - 712E1D metaG (Illumina Assembly) | ecosystem: Environmental > Terrestrial > Soil > Wetlands > Permafrost | place: Sweden... | reverse complement strand
GTGTTGGCGTTCCGCTCGTCATCGGGCTGGAACGCAGCGACGGGGAGATCGGGCGCTACGAGACGCTGGTTTTTCCCGCCGGCCACCCGCGCGCCGCCGAAGACCTGTACTATGTCGAACGCATCGTAAAATTCCTGCTCTGGCAGCGCGGCGGCTGGAAGGTGTACATTGGCGGTCCGACCTTCATCGCCGAACATATCCGCACAGTCTATGCGCCGGACGGGCTGCGCAAATTTGATTACCACTTCATGGGTGAGCAGGTTTACGAAAAGCCCTTCACCGTAGTTGCCTGTAAGCCATCCGAAGTGCCGCCCGCCCGCGAAATCGGCAAAGAGTTGGGGCGCCACCTGGAGGGCTGCCGGATCGGCTTCGACCTGGGTGCCTCCGACCGCAAGGTCAGCGCCGTGGTGGATGGCCGGCCCATCTTCAGCGAAGAGGTCATCTGGGAACCCCGCAAGCATTCCGACCCCGAATACCATTACCACGAGGTTATGGCCGCCCTGCGAACCGCCGCATCCAAAATGCCGCGCGTGGATGCCATTGGCGGCAGTTCGGCCGGTATCTTCATCGATAACCGCCCGATGGTGGCCTCGCTTTTCCGCCTGATTCCGCCCGAACGTTACGATGAGATCAAGAACATGTTCCTGCGGATCCGGGACGAGCTGGGTGTGCCGCTCGAAGTGATCAACGATGGCGATGTGACCGCCCTGGCCGGCTCCATGTCGCTGGAAGATAACGCCATCCTGGGCATCGCCATGGGCTCAAGTGAGGCCACCGGCTACGTTGATCCGCATGGTCATATCCTGGGCTGGTTGAATGAAATGGCCTTCGCCCCGGTAGATTTCAGCCCCAGCGCTCCGGCCGATGAATGGTCCGGCGATCTGGGTGTCGGCTCCATGTATTTCTCCCAGCAATGCGCTTTTCGTCTGGCCCCCAAAGCCGGCATACAGATTCCGGATGGGATCACGGATGCCGAGAAGCTAAAATTCGTCCAGGAAAAACTGGAAGCCGGTCACGCCGGCGCGACCCAGATCTGGCAGTGTATGGGCATCTACCTGGGCTACGCCCTGGCCCACTATGCCGACTTCTACGATATCAAGCATGTGCTCATCCTGGGGCGCTGCACCTCCGGCCGCGGCGGTGACATCATCCTGGAGGGCGGCCGCCAGGTGCTGCAGGCTGAATTCCCGGATCTGGCCGTCAGGATCAACGTGCAGCTCCCGGATGAGAAAAGCCGCCGGGTTGGGCAGTCCATCGCCGCTGCCAGCCTGCCGGCACTCACAAAATAAGGAGTAGACTATGAAATTTTCCCTTTCCACTGCAGAAATCTTCATCCCCGACGGCCTGCCGGTCGAAGCGGGCCTTGCCCGCACCACCCATATGGCCATCTCCGCCCACCAGGACGATATCGAGATCATGGCTGCCGCTCCCATCCTGGATTGCTTCCAACAGAAAGACCTGTGGTTCACCGGCGTGGTGGTCACGGATGGGCGCGGTTCCCCGCGTGACGACCTTTACAAATATTATGACGATGAAGAAATGCGTATCGTCCGCTTCAAAGAACAGAAAAAAGCCGCTATGGTGGGTGAATTTGCCGCCCTGGCGCTACTGGACTTCCCCAGCAAAATCATCAAAGACGGCTCGAAACTGGAACCGGTCGAGGATATCGCCGCGCTCCTGATGGCTGCCCACCCCAAATATGTCTACACCCACAACCTGGCCGATAAGCACGATACGCACGTGGCAGTGGCACGCCGCGTTGTTGCGGCCATTCGCAGCCTGCCCGCAGGCGACCGTCCCCAAAAGCTGTTTGGCTGTGAAGTCTGGCGCGACCTGGATTGGCTGGTGGACGAGGATAAAGTCGGCTTCGACCTGAGCAAGCACGAGAACCTGCAGGCCGCCCTGCTGGGTGTATTCGACTCGCAGATAGCCGGTGGCAAGCGCTACGACCTGGCCAGTATGGGGCGCCGGCGCGCCAACGCCACCTATTTCGCTTCGCACGGGGTGGACCTGACCCTGGGCCTTTCCTACGGGATGGACCTGTCCCCATTGATCTCCGACACATCCAAAGACATCACCGAATATGTACTGGAATATATCCAGCGGTTTTCCGGCGATGTAAAGGCCCGCCTGGACCGGCTCGGCTGACACCCACCCGCTTTGCCATGTTATAATTTTCTCGAATGTAGAGAAATGCACATGAATGAGGAGACGCAGGTATGAGCGCAATCATCGCCATTGACATTGGCGGCACGCAGTTAAGGGCTGCCGTCTACCCTCAAAACAGCACCGTCCCCATCAAAGTCCAGCGCGCTCCATCCCGTGGCATGGAGGATGGCCTGTTTGACCGCCTGACTGCTTTGATCGATTCGATCTGGCCGGATGAGTCGGTCGACATCATCTGCGCCGCCGTGCCCGGGCCGCTCAATCCCTATACCGGCATCATCATCGAGACTCCCAATATCCCGGCCTGGACCAATTATCCACTGGCGGAGCTTTTAACGAAGAAGTACCACGTTCCCGCCTATATTGGCAATGACGCCAACATGGCGGTGCTGGGCGAATGGTTGTACGGCGCCGGCCAGGGCCACCACGATATCATTTATCTGACCATCAGCACCGGCATTGGCGGCGGGGTGATCTGCGGCGATAAACTGGTCGAGGGCTGCCGCGGCATGGCCACCGAGCTCGGGCATATCACCGTGGTACCCGACGGACCGGTCTGCTCATGCGGCGTAAAGGGCCATCTCGAGGCGGTTGCATCCGGCACGGCCATCGCAAAATATGTCGCCGAACAGATCGCCTCCGGCCGGCCAACCAGCCTGGCTTCCGGAGTCCTGACCGCCCATCAGATCTCCGAAGCCGCCGGGCAGGGCGACGCCTTGGCGAAAGAAGCCTTCGTACGCGCCGGCGAATTCATCGGCAAGGCTACCGCAGATTTCCTGGCTATTTTCAACCCATCCATCCTTATTTTTGGCGGCGGGGTCTGTCGAAGTGGCTCCCTGCTGCTTGACCCCGTCAAAGATTCTCTGCGCCGCCACGTTATGGAAGAATCTTATCTGGATGAACTGGTATTCACCACCGCCAAACTGGGCGACGACGCCGGCCTGCTCGGTTCGCTGGCACAGGCGCATATTAAACTTGCTAATTAGAAATCCAACTGAGAATTGTAGAAGAACTGCATTTATACGAACTCCTACAAAATTTTCGGATGGAACCCATTATCATCATAGGATAATCGCATTTGGAATGATTAACTATAAAAAATAGAGAGTGTCATTGCGAGAGCCGCTGCTTTTTTGGCTCGAAGCAATCTCCTTGCAGAATTGGAGATTGCTTTCCTACGGGAGGCTGCGCGTTTGTCGCATCCCGAAGGGCATCGGGACGATGAAGAGCGCTCCTCGCAACAAGACCAAAGTTGAAATGCGATTGCCATAAATATCATCATATCCCGAACCGAAAGGAGTAAGAAAATGGAACCGCTCAAGTTACCAGGGCCAAAGGCCAGGGCGCTGATCAAGCGCGATTCGGCCGTCATCTCGCCGTCGTATCCGCGTGGGTTGCCGTTCGTCATGGATCACGGCCGCGGGACCGAGGTTTGGGATGTGGATGGCAACCGTTTTCTCGATTTCGCTGCCGGCATTGCTGTCACTTCCACCGGCCACAGCCATCCGAAGGTCGTCAAGGCCATTCAAGATCAGGCCGAGAAATTCTTGCATATCTCGTCGGATTACTATCACGAACCATGGATCCAGTTGGGGGAAAAACTGAACAGCATTGCCCCTTTTCACGAAGCCGCCATCTCCTTCATGTGCAATTCCGGAACCGAATCCGTTGAGACCGCCATCAAGCTGGCCCGCTATCATACCGGAAAAACCAACTTTATCGGCTTCACCGGCGCATTCCACGGGCGCACCATGGGCGCGGTCACTTTCACAGCCAGCAAGCCAAACTACCATCGCGGTTTCTATCCGCTAATGAATGGGGTCGTTCATGCACCCTTTCCCAATCCCTACCGGCCCGTTCTGGAACGCCTGCCCGGCGAAGATTATGGTGAGACGGTCGTTCGCTACATAGAGTCTGAGATCCTTGGCCATATCCTCCCGCCGGACGAAGTTGCCGGCATCCTGGTGGAGACCATTCAAGGCGAAGGCGGGTACATTGTCCCCCCACCAGGCTTCTACCCGGCCCTGCGGGCGCTTTGCGATAAATACAAAATCCTGCTGATCGCCGACGAAGTGCAGTGTGGCATGGGGCGCACCGGCAAATGGTGGGCTATTGAGCACTTTGATGTGGAACCGGATATCATCACCATTGCCAAAGGGATTGCTTCTGGGATGCCATTGGGCGCATGCGTGGCCCGTAAATCCGTGATGGATTGGCCGCGCGGCTCACACGGCAACACCTTTGGCGGCAACCCGCTTTGCTGTGCGGCTGCGCTGGCCACGATTGACCTGATCGAAAATGAGTATTTGGAAAATGCGGCCATTGTCGGAAAATATTTGCAGGATGCCCTGCAGGAGATCATGGCGCATCATCCTTCCATCGGCGACGTGCGTGGTATCGGCTTGATGATCGGGGTGGAATTCGTCCTGGATCGCCAGACCAAGCTTCCCGCAGAAACGCTTTGCAACCGCGTGGTCGAAATGGCATTCGAGCGCGGCCTGATCCTGCTCTCCTGTGGCAAGAGCGTGATCCGTTTCGCCCCGCCCTTGAGCATTTCGAAGGCAGAAATTGACGAGGGACTGATCATCTTCGAGGAAGCCCTATCTTTGGCGGAAAAAGAAGCGAAGTTAGCTTAAGAACATTGAATAAGTGCGTCTACCCCAACCCAGAATAAGGCTTGGGGTGGAATTTTTTATACAATACCAACCTTCCGCTTATATATTTAAAACATTTCTCACCAGGCCTGGTGATAGAATTGAAATGCATATCTTTTCAACCTTCTGCCTTCTGCCTTCATCATTTAATCCATGCTGCCTGATTTCCGTGTCCGCCAACGCGATTACCTGCTCGAAATTGCCCGTGCCCTTACCCAAGAACTTGACCTGGATAAACTCCTGACGCGCATCCTGCGCATCTCCATTGAAATGCTAGCCGGCCAGGCCGGGATCATTGCCCTCAAGGAAACAAACATTTGGCGGGTGGTGGCTGTGCACGGCATCCCGGCCGCCTTTTTGAGTTATCTCGAGCCACTCCTGGCCGAAGAAAAGGCCGCCGAACTTAACCTGATCGAGCTCAACCGGATGCTGAAAGACTTGACCTACACCGCCAGTATGGGGTTAATGAATGGCGTCGGCATCCCACTCGCCACGCATGGGCAGGTCATCGGCGTTATTTTCATTTTCCGCAGTTATCCGGATATATTTTCCGTCAACGACAAGCAACTTCTGCAATCCTTCGCCGACCAGGCTGCCATTGCCGTCTTCAACGCACGCCTCTACGGGCAGGTCAGTTACGAAAAACAGCGCCTGGATGCCCTGCTCGATTCTGCCGCGGACGGCATCCTCATTCTCAACGCCGACCATACCATCGAACGCTGCAACATCGCCTTTGAACATTTATATGGCCGCCCGCGTGGAGAGATCCAGACGCGCGCTCACGCCGAAATCATTCGCTGGGCGCGCCGACCCGAAGGCTTGACGTTGGAAGAATCGGAGAAGAACGGCTGGCCATTGACAACCAATGCCTACCTGTATGTCGAAGGCGACTTGCAACGACCGGAACCGCCCAATTTGCCAATCGGGATTACTTATGCACCGCTACTGGCCGCGGATGGAAGTTTGCGTAATATCGTGGTGACCGTGCGCGATATCACCAAATTTCGCACTGCCGAGGAAATCAAGAACACCTTTGTTTCTATCGTAAGCCACGAACTCAAAACTCCGGTTGCGCTCATCAAGGGATACGTTAGCACGCTGCGGCGCGAAGATGCCAAATGGGATAAAAACGTTATCCGTGACAGCCTTGCCATTATCGAAGAAGAGGCGGATCACCTGGCCTCCATGATCGAAGATCTGCTGGATGCATCGCGTCTGCAGGCCGGGGGATTGACGCCGAATCTGTCGGATATCTCTCTCCCCATCCTGGCCGAACGGCTGGCGGAACGCTTCCGGACTCAGACCCAGAAGCACACCATAATAGTAGACTTTCCTAAAAAATTTCCCATCATCCTGGCAGATGAAGACCGTATCATCCAGGTTATGTCCAATCTTATCTCTAATGCCATTAAATACTCCCCGGATGGCGAAATTCGTATCCAAGGTCAGGTCCGACCGGAGCAGGTTATCATATGTGTCAGCGATCAGGGCCCGGGGATCGATCCGGGTGACATCCCCTATGTCTTTGGCCGGTTTTATCGCTCGGAAAAAGCCGTTCGCAAAACGAAAGGCGCCGGCCTGGGATTATATCTTGCCAAAGCGATCGTGGAAGCGCACGGTGGTCGTATCTGGGTGGATCCCCATCCAGGTTCCGGAGCTACCATCTGTTTCTCGCTCCCAAGGAAATAAAGCCCTTTTTGAAGTAAAATAGGCCGGTTATCAATCATAAATCTTTAAACAGAAATCGGAAATTAGCCATGCCCCCACAAAAAACTCAAATATCCTGCCCGCGCTGCCGTCAACCGATCGTTGCCCAGATCGAACAACTTTTTGATGTAACAGCTGATCCCGGCTCCAAACAACGTTTGCTCGGCGGTGTTTCCAATTTTGCTGCCTGCCAGAATTGCGGGTACAGTGGACCACTGGCAACCCCCATTGTTTATCACGATAATGCCAAAGAATTGCTACTGACCTATTTCCCGGCCGAATTAGGCATGCCTGTGAATGACCAGGAGAAGCTGGTCGGCCCGCTCATCACCCAGGTCACCAACCGCCTACCGCCTGAAAAGCGCAAAGGCTACCTGTTGCGCCCGCAGAGTTTCTTCACCTATCAGAGTCTGATCGAGCGCATCCTTGGAGCGGATGGAATTACGCCAGAAATGATCGATGCCCAAAAGAAACGCGTCTCGGTGGTGGAACGCCTGCTCGGCGCGACAACTCCGCAGGCTCGCCTGGAAATCATCAAGCAGGAAACCCCCCTTCTAGATGCCGAGTTTTTCTCCATCTTTAACCGCTTGGTGGAAGGCGCTGCCTCCAGCGGACAGGAACAAACCATTGCGCAAATGGAAGCAATCCAGAAGCAGCTGCTGGAAGAAACGGAATATGGGCGCAAGATCTCCGAGCAGGCCAACGAAGTCCAGGAGGCCATTAAGACCCTCCAAGCTGTTGGGAAAAACCTTGACCGTGAAAAACTGCTTGATATCCTGATCGAAGCGCCCAATAATGACCGCCTGAGCGCTTTGGTAAGCCTGACAAGGCCCGGTTTGGATTACACATTCTTCCAGTCTCTCACCACCCGGATTGAGAAAAAGTCCGGTGAAGACCGCAAGAAACTGGAAAGTTTGCGAGAAAAATTGCTGGAGATCACCCGCCAGTTCGACCAGCGTTCCGAGGAAGAAGCCAAACATGCCACCCAGCTTCTTAACACCATTCTGGCTGCGGAGGATATTCAACAAGCGACTGCCAGCCATATTGAGGAAATAAATGATGCGTTTGTGCAGGTGCTGAACCAGGCCCTCCAGGAAGCCAACCAAAAGAACGATTCAGAACGAATGCCCAAGTTGCAGCAAATCGTTGCGGTTTTGCAGCAAGCCAGTACTCCGCCGCCCGAATTGGCCTTGCTGGAAGAACTGTTGGATGCCCCGGATGAGGCTGCCCTGAATAAAATGCTCGAGCAACATGCCAAGGAAATCACTCCCGAACTGAGCTCGATCATTGGCAATATCCTGACCCGCAGCGAGGAGCAGGCCGGGGCCAAACCGCAGGCAGAGGATGCGCAGACCATTGAAAAACTGCGTGGACTCTACAAGGCAGTCCTTAAGTTTTCGATGAAGAAAAGCATGGTCCCATAAGCTATAACCACATTAAAAAGGAAATAAGAATAATCCCCGCCAGAGTTGACTTGACGGGGATTATTTCTGAACAGGTAGGGATAATTTGTAATTAGGCTTCGGTAGTTTTTCTTGAATGGCTTTCTATTCCGCCGGCGGATTCTCCAGCCTGATGCCATGTCCACGCACGGTGACGATATAGGCGTGCGCCGGATCGATGGTGGCAATGCGATCCCGCAAGCGCCGCAAGAGCGCGTCCAGCGCCTGATCTGACACGCCAACAGCTTCTTCCTCCCCCCATGCATCGGTTACCAGCTTCTGGCGGTCCACCACTTGCCCCAGATTTTCAAAAAGAATGCGTAATACATGAAATTGAAGCGCCGAAAGCGGCGGATCAATCAACCGGTCATCCACCCAGACCTGCCGGGAACGCATTTCCAGCCGCAAGCGACCTGGATGTGCTTCTCCTTCGGTCAGTGGGACGGTCGCGTCCGATGTCAGGTACAGGAATTGTTGGGCGAGCGCAATCTGGACGGTATCGCCATCCTGAAGGAAAACATGTCCATCTACTGGATTTCCATTAACGTGTGTCCCGTTCTTGCTGCCCAGATCCTCCAGCTGCATTCCTTCGTGGGAAGGAGAAATTCGGGCATGGAAACGCGAAACCATCCGGTCCGGGATCATAATCTCACAAGTAGTTTCCCGCCCAACCAATAGGGGTTTGTTAATCGTCCAGCGCTGGCCCTTCAGCGGACCATTTTGTGCAATCAATAACGGAGATTCTGACAGATTCCCATCCATTGGGTATTCAATCCTCGCAAGTGATATTATACAACAATAGGGCAAAAGGCGCTTATAATAAGGCTACCAATAAGCTTATGTGTCACGCTGACCCACGACGCCGAAATTTCCGCCAGCGAAACACAGACTTTCCACGTTCTTTTTGGTCTGGATTAATATGCCTGTCGCGCTAAAAAAAGGAGATGTGCTGCGCGGCCGTTATCGCATTTGTGAGCGTATCGGCCAGGGAGGCATGGGCAATATTTATCTTGCCGACGACCTCCGCCTGGAAGGACGTCAATGCGCTCTCAAGGAAGTCGAGCATGACCGCACAGTACCCAGCAATTTACTGAAAGAAGCCCGTCAGCAATTCATGCACGAGGCGACGGTTTTGGCGCGCCTGGATCACCCCAACCTGCCGAAAGTCTCAGATTTCTTCTCCGTTGACCCACGCGATTACCTGGTAATGGATTATATCCCAGGTAAAGATTTACGCGCGCTCATGCTGGATGCCAAGCAAAATAATACCTTTTTGAGTGAAGAGAGCGTGCTTAGTTGGGCCAACCAGCTGGCCGATGCGCTCTCTTACCTGCATAACCAGGCGCCTCCGCTGGTTCACCGGGATGTGAAACCATCCAATTTAAAAATCACTCCCAGTGGTGTGCTAAAACTGGTGGATTTTGGTTTGGTTAAAGCACTCGTTCCTGATGAAATGACCATCACGGTCATTCAAGGTCGCGGCACAGCCCTGTACACTCCATTGGAGCAATATGGGGGGGATGGGTTGCATACCGATATCCGCAGCGATATTTATGCCTTCGGATGCACCATCTATCATTTATTGACGAATACTCCTCCGGAAGATGCCCGCCAACGTTTCCTGCATCCGGAAAGCATGCCGCTACCACGTAAGCTTAATCCAGCTATCAGCCCGCGCACAGAGCGCGCCATCCTGTGGGCCATGGAACTCCACCCGGACGACCGACCGAAAACGGCCGAGGATCTGCGACAGTTCCTGATCGGGACACGCGACTTACCGATACGACCACCGACTCAAATTCGTCCCAAGGAATCGATTTTCGATGTGATTGGGGAAAAGCCAGAGCGGATTCTTGTCTGGGTATCGGGTGGATTATTGCTTGTCAGCCTGGTCGCTTTCTTGATGCATTAGCCAGTCGGAACCAGATAAATCCCCCGACGAATCCGGCCGCAGCGCCCAGTAAAACCACTCCCAGCATGCCTGACCACCCGCCTCTTTGCAAATACGGCGCTGCCCCCGGCAGGCGTATCGCAAGATAGGTATACGCCAGTAAACCGCCCAGAACGACGCAGATTGCCCAGCGGACCCCCCAACGAACCCTGGCCAGCCTTTCACCCAGCCAATAGGCCAATAATCCGAAACCGAACAGCGAAACCACTACGGCCAGCCAACCGGCAAAGCCCGGATAGCCTTGCTCCAACGGGGAAGATGGAACAACAACCGGTGTTGCGGTAATTACGGTTGGTGTGGGGGTAAATTCGGGAACCGGTGTAGGCGTAATGATTATTACGGTGGAACCCTGGCTGGTGACAGTCAATTGCATGACAACCGAACTGATTGCCGGTACACTGGATGCGCTGATTTCAAGCAGGCCGGCCCGGTCGATGTTAAATGATGCCCGGGCTACGCCCTGAGTGGTTAATGAATTGATTTGTTGAACATATCCTCCGGCGCCGTTCATGGCAATCTTGAATTGCACATCCGTTCCGTCAGGTACGGGGTGCCCGTTGTGATCTAGAATAATACCCGTCTGCACTGAAAATGTGTCGCCCACCCGAACATAAGGGGTGGAGGTTGGAGAGACTGAGGTTGGGAGCCCCGCTGTGGCCGTCGAAAGGGATGGCAGCTCCTGTGAGAGTTCAATCAGTTGGTTCGGATCGGGGGTCACAGCCGATGGCAGATCGTAACCAATTCCATCCACGGAAACGGGCAGCGTACCAGATGGAGTGAGTTCCCGGAACAGCAATCGCGCAGCCACATCGACAAATGGTGCGGTTTTACTATAAACACAATAATAGGCCGTTACCTTGGAAATATCGGTGGCATCCAAGAAGAATGGGGCATTGAAGGCGAATACAACTACATGTTTATTTCGCAGCAAATCTTGCCGCTCCGAAAGGAAACGCTGCAAAAGTGTGGTTTGAGGTTGCCCAGGCGCGGCATCCAGCATGTTGATGACCACCCAATCCGTTTGGCTCAGGGCATTCTCCAAATCTTGATTTCCCGTACCTCCCGAGAGGATGCCCGAAAGGGAATCAATGGAATAGGATATCAAGTGCCCGGGTAATACTTGCCCGCCAGCCTGGGAACCGTACAGGCGCAGGACTGCATTCTGCAAGGCATCTGGAGCCATCATTGGCTCCTCTGTACATGTGCTGCATTGGCGTACAGTACGCGCGTCGGTTAAAAAGACGATATGATCGCCGACTGCCGGCGGGGAAGGTAGAGCAGTTTCCAGGTCCACCTTATCCGGGCTGACCAGCGTCGCCGATTGACGGGAAACTTCAGAGGTGATGGCATCCGCCTGACCAATTTGTGCCAGCCCCGTTTCCGGCGGTGTGATCGTACCCACATCAAAATTTCCATACAGTTGATATTTTAATGTCAAGATCCGTAAAACAGCATCATCGACCAGCTTCGCAAAAGAGGAATCCGCAAGATATTTTTGTGTAAAAAAACCCATCGTTTCAACCAGCGACGAATAATTGTCTTTTGCGTCGCTGGAAACAATGTTCCCCATATTTAGCAAATCATTGCCGGCTAAAAAAGCGTCCAGTGCCACCAGATGAGCCTGAAAAGAATTACCTCCCGGATCATAGAAAAGACGTACGGTTTGGCTACCCAGGTCATCACTTACCAACAAGCCCCCCGCTGTACGCCAACTGGCAAGGGCTGGCAGATCCATGATCTGGCTGAGGGCTTGCGGGTCAAAACTAACCGGCCGGGTGGTCGAACGAACGTAACCTTGAAATCCCTGATAGCGGGTTTGTGAAACAAGCAACCCGTCGGTTGTGCTCTGCGGGGATTGGGCACCTCCGGTAACCGCAAAAAAAGGTGGCAATTCCACCTGTTTCAACTGATCCAGCGACTTGACAACTGTTGCTGGTTCTCCTCCGGCGGGTCGATCAGCGCTGCCTATCCCTGGAAAATGGTCAGCGATAACCAACATGCGCCCGTTGCTACCTGTATGGATGCCATTGATATATGCGCTCCCCATGACGCCCACCCAATAAGGGTTGCCGCCAAAAACGCCGGCATTAAGTCCGTTTGCCTGCGTGGCATCCGGTGAATCAAGTACATCCAGGGATGGGCCAAGGAATAAATTAAAACCCAAACTGGAGAGTTCCTGACCCGCCACCGAGCCGACCTGTTCAGCGAGAGAGGGATCCCAGGTGGCTCCAAGCGCCATCGGATCGGGCAATGGCGTAAGTCCGCTCAGTATCTGATCGTTTGGGGCGCCGTCGCCACTTTGTGAAATCCCGGTGAATAGAGGAATGTAATTCGCAGGTGCGGTTGTGGGCACAGGTAAAGGAGTAGGCGTACCTGTTCCCGGGGCGGAGGGCTGATTCAGTGATGCCTGTCTTTCATCATCTTGCAATTGGGCAATTAACTGATAGGCATCCGAAACGGTATCCGGTGTGGCGACAAAATTATCATTTTCGGAACGCAGTACCACCCCGCCTATATGGTGATGGACAATCAAGTCATATATCTGGGTTTTCTCACTGGCCGACGCGCCTGTGAATGTAACCAGGAATAACTGACCTACTTTTTCCTCCGGAGTCATCTCACCAAGCTTCAATTGAGCCAGCGCGGTATTCCCATTGGTCTGAAGCACCCCGGAGGCGCGCGCGGATCCCGCCGGAATGAAAGATATCATCAGCGAAATCAACAACAAAAGGGAAAGGAGACGTCGAATACCCATTCTTTGCCGGGCAAGAGAAATCACCGGTTTCTCCCTAACAGCCGAAGTGCCAATACCGGGTCATCGGTAATGATAGCATCCACCCCAAAACCAATCATTCTTTTCAATTCTTCTTCAGGATTAACAGTCCATGCGTATACGCGTTTGCCAGCGGCCTGGACCCGATTAACCAGGCCAGGATCTATATCAGTCCAGTACGGGTGCAGGCCAAAATAATCACCGCGCCAGGTAAAGTTCCGTCCCCAGGCACCTTTTATTCCACGCATGCAAAGCAGTCCCCGGGGTACTTCCGGCAGGAGCAAACGCGTCATCCTTAGATTTTTGGCAAAAAAAGATGAAAAGAGCATCTGCTTTTGCAAAGCATGTTTTTTAATCAAGTCAACCACTTTAGGAACCAGGTTATCGTGGGGGGTGGCATAATTGGTCAATTCAATATTCATAAGCAGGCGCTTGCCAACCGTTTCGAAAACCTCATCCAGGGTGGGGATGCATTCCCCTCGAAATTCTTCAGAAAACCACGCCCCCGCATCAAATTCTCGCACTTCTGCAAACGGGAGATGGGATATTTTCCCTTTCCCGTTGGTAGTCCGATTAACAGTTGTGTCATGCAATACAATAATCCGTCCATCCGCAGTTAATTTAACATCAAATTCAATAGCATCTGCTCCATTTTCAGCAGCCGATTTAAAGGCAGCCAATGTATTTTCAGGAGCATGGGTCTTATCGCCTCGGTGTGCGATGATGACAGGGCGGGGTAAATCAGACCACATTTCTAGATATCCACGAAATAGGCCTGCGCAGCTCGATCGATCATTTCTTTATTCATGGCGGGATCAACAGCCAGATATCGTGCAATATCAAGAATCTGATCACACAAATCGCGTGGGTGAGAGGCGCGTAATTTTCGGTTGCGCTTGATATAGAATTCCTGTAGCAGGTAAGCCAACGCCTGATCGCTATATGGGACGCCTTTTTGCTGCGAGACACGTTTAAAGATTTCCCGATATTCCTCGTAAGAAGGATCCCCGATTTCAATCTTATGCCTCAAACGGCGCAGGAAGGCTTCATCCACCAAATCGCGGGGCGGCAGGTTGGTTGAAAAGACCACCAGGACATCGAACGGGATTTCAACCTTGCGGCCTGTGTGCAATGTCAAATAATCAACACGGTTTTCCAACGGGACAATCCAACGGTTGAGCAAGTCGCGCGGTCGAACCTGTTGCCTGCCAAAATCGTCAATCAATAGAATCCCCCCGTTGGCTTTAACCTGGAAAGGCGCCTCATAAAATTTATGCGTGTCGTCAAAAACAAGATCAAGTCCCTGCAACGTCAGCTCACCCCCCACCAGGATGAATGGCCGGCGGATCTTGACCCAACGGGGATCCCGGCGCCCGCCAGCCCGCAAACCGCCAGTACCATTCGGGGTACTATCTGTCGTTGGGATGCGCTGGTGATTGACCGAATCATATAACTTAACAACCTGACCATCCAGGTAAAGTGCATAGGGGATGTACATGACCTGGCTTAATACCAGGCTGCCGAAGGCCTTTGCCACGCTGGTTTTCCCATTACCTGGAGGCCCATACAGGAAAATAGATGTGCCGGAGTTGAGAGCCGGGCCAAGCCGCTGAAAAGTGCTCTCCGAAAGAACCAGGTGGGATAGAATCTGGCGCATTGTCCGGCTGGTGATTGCAACCCTGCCCCTGCTCTGATGCCGGATCGACTCATTGTAAACCTCGATCGGGACCGGGGCCGGCCCGGCATATTGGCTGCGATCCAGAGCCTCACGAGCACGTACCATCCCGGCTCCGGTGATGGCATACTGGTATGATCCCTCACCCAGGCCCATTTGCGAAGATTTAACCTCAATTAGCTTTTCCCGCTTGAGTGACTCGAGAATCTGATCTACAATCCCGGCAAAAGGCAGCGCCAGTTCTTCGGCTGTTTTAAAACCAGTCAGATAACCCTGGTAATAAAAGATTTTTAGCGTTAAATCCTGAAGCCACAACAAAGACAGGCCTGTATCCTCCAGCTTGGTTATGGGTGGGGGAAAATAGGGCGCACTTTGGGTTGCAGCAGTCCCCTGATTAGGTTGGGCGACATTTACCATATAATACAACTCCCTGGTCCGCTATGGACCGAAATGAGCTTATCTAATCCAGTCGATTAATCAATGGTTTGGGTAAGCCTTCTGGACCCTACCTAAAATGGGATCCAATTCATAGATGGTAGCGTAATCAATTTGTTTTACCGTGCGCACCGTGTTTAAGTCAAAAAACGTAGCTTCAGGGCCAGATTCCGAAAAAACGTTTAACATTTCTTCGTTCCCGCAAGAAGGATTGGCTTGAGTATAAACTATTATATACACCTTGGTGAAGAACCTGTCATGATTCCGGATGACAATTTCGGGTATTCCATAGTAATGGAAATAGTACCAATAGCGGGCATCGGAACATGCAGATACCGCTACATAATCGTCTTTGGTTAATAAAGGTTTTAGAAATAACGTTACTTTCTGAGCAACCGGATCATCTCCAGATTGAGAATGAAGGCGCATCGAATAGGATTGATACATCCCGTTCCCTGCAAACCCCAACAATAAAATCGCTAAAATTACAGGAAAAATAGTGCGGATCGGCCATCTTTGGGTAATCCATTGCAATACTCCTACGATCCCTGCCGAGCACCATATTGCCAGTAAAGGAATCATCCACAGCCAGATACGGGTGATGGGGTATGGTCGTTCAATGAGAGCCATAATGATTATATAAATGATAAAAACAAGTTGCAGCGATATACGGTATTTAGAATCTTTGAAAAGAAAAGAAAGGAATAATCCGGCTAATAAAACAAGAACGATTGGAAGGCTGATGCCGGTTTGCCATTCCATCATCAAGCCGTGGAATGTAGCAGGTAGATTAGCAATAAAATTCGCCAAAGAAGCAGGTTGAAGAACCCGGTTGTTTACATAGATTTGACGCAGGTTATTCGTCAAAAGGATGGGAGAGTAAAGAATGAGCGTCAGAATCAAAATTGAAAATCCTGCACAAATCAGATATTTTAGCCAATCCACGAAACTTGAATATTCTTTACTCGTTCCTTTGGTTAATCCTGTTAAGAACAACCAGACAAACACCAGGCCACAAGGATAAAGCATGACAGGGATGGCATAAAAACCTATCGTACAGGTAATGATAAGGAAAAACCAGGCAAATATATTCTTCTGTCGGATTACATAATCAGCCGCAAGAAACCCTACCAAGGTCATAAGGGTGACGATGATATATCCGCGTGCACTGACAGAGCGCAAAACCATTACAGGAGTAAATGCAACAAGCACAGCTGCAGCGATTCCCACTTTACCATTATAGAAAGAACGGCCAAGCAGAAACGCAGACACCACTATAAGCAGACTAACTAAAAATGTTGGCAAACGTAATTGCCATAGCTGATCTCCAAATAGCAGGTAGGAAAACCGCATTAATATCGTGTTCAGCACCTGATTGTTTGGTACATAATACGTCGAGACAATATAGCGAAAAGGATATCGAGCGAATTCTGTAAAAGTATATGCTTCATCATATTCGATCGGATGATTGATTACCATCAACCTGGTAGCCGCAGAAAATACAACAATAACTGCCAGGGCAAGAGTTTCCAGCCGACCCGCGCGGGCCTGCCAAATATCCTGGAAAAGGGTACGGTAATCCTTAATAAACCGAATATAGAATTTATATAGAAAGCCTAGAAACGTTTCAATCAGATCTCTGGCTTTAAATGACCAGAAATAAACGAATACCCCCATTAAAAAGAAAAGAATTCCAAACGCCAGGGAAGGAGTCCGCAATAATCCAACCAGGGCAGGTGTTAATGACTTAAAGTTCTTATCTGGACTTAAAAAATCCCCTATTCTTTTTATTGTGGCATAAGGCAGGAATGTCACCAAAATGAACAGGCAATCGCATGCCACAATTATTATTTTAGCAAGAACCAAAAAGAATCTCGAGGCCTTCTTCACTGGGTATCCTTTATCCTAAATTGCCTACTTTTGGATTATAGCATGGCGGTTGCTATAAGTGTTTATCCGAAAATTCAGGGGTAGGTCGCATTTTGAGAGGATGCAGCTCCCTATAAAGGCACTTTTCGTTCCGTGATAATCAAGAAGCCGCACCAACCATTTATGGGCAGGCAAGCTGTTCATTACAACCCCCGGTCAATAATGACAGTATTCGCTTGAGAATTAATATTGGGTGGTCTGGTTGGAACCCAGGCCACCCAATATATCGCTCATCTATGTAATTGGTACATATCTTTGTTGAAATGCTCCAGCCATAAGCGCACATGGCCAACAAAGTTATTCGAAAATTTAATTTCCGCCGATGGTTGCCCGAATAACCTTATAGCCTTCCTTCTCGAACTCTGAAGCGACCTTATCCTGCAGTTCTTTTCCTGGAGTCAATGAAACCATATAGCCGCCTCTGCCCCCGCCGGTGACTTTCGCGCCTAGGGCCCCATTTTCGAGAGCTTTCTTGCACATGTAGTCGAGGGTTTCGTGAGACATTACCATGTCGATCAGGAGTTTGTGATTTTCTGTCATAATCTTTCCGACCGCTTCCAAATCGCCGGCTTCCAGTGCCTTTCTCATTTCATAGGATTGGGCCGTGATAGTTTTGAGGCGAGAGGCAAAAAGCTCCGGATTGTCTTCCTTTTGCTGGTCGATAAAAACATCCAAGAGAGCTGTATTGGCTGTAATGCCACTGTTGGCCAGTACTATTTCGAAAGGTTTGGGGGTATGGATCTTTTCGAAATGTTGTTGTTTGTTTTTTACCTGGAAATGAAGAAGACCGCCATAGGTTGAGGCAGTATTATCAACTCCACTGGCGACCCCGTGATAAGGGAATTCGCCCTGCCAGGCCACCCGGTTGATTTCTTCAATTGAATAACCCAAATTGAATTCTGAATCCAAGGCCCGGGCAAGCGAAACGCAACTGGCAGCGCTGGCGCCGATGCCGCTTCCCGCCAATAATGTTCCCCCACAGGTGATCTTAATTGGAGTCTTTTTAACATCAATGCTCATTACTTCGAGAATTCTGTCGATCGAGCGGGCCTGCTGTTCCTTCTTCTTCTCCTTATATCCTGGGACTTCAATCCGGTTGTCTTCCAGTATCCAGCCGTCACCATCGATCCTTTCCACAGTTGTCACTGTTTCAAAGGAAATTGACGAAACAATTGCTGGAACTTCATCCAAGACAAATTGGTCGCCGATCAAGATCGTTTTTCCAAAACCAGTTCCTTTACCCATGCAAATCTCCTTTGATAATTTTTTCCATTTCATTTATTAGTTTTTCTTCCTTGCCAATGGCCACAGTGGTGGCAGCCGTTAAACTATGACATGCATCTGAAAATCCTCCAAGTCTATTCGTCGCCTCCGGAAGCAAAATATTGAGACCCATTACTCTTCCCGCCCGGATTTCCCCTTCCATGAACGGTGAAACCCGCATGGAAATCTTCACTTCGTTGAACGTTATCGGCTCGAAACCCGGGATTTCATCGGGAATTATTTGAAAACCCGCCAGGTATTTCAACGGATCAATCAGGTTTGTTTCTCTGATGGCATCACAGAATGCACCAATCATTTTTACGCCCATTGGGAAAAAGCGCTTTTCAACGTGAAACCACTGGATGTGAGGCGTCTTGATCAAATCCCCTCCTTTAAGCCTGGCAATTTCTTCGTTGAAAATCTTTGTCCGGATAGTCTTTAATTCTTCCACCATCCGGTCAGATTCCGGCGAAACCCCTTCAAGGCAGACTCTTATCCCCATATCAGGGCCTTTTTGGTAATAGCCTACTCCTCCCAAAACGTCCAGATAGTCACCAAATTCAATCACAGGGATGAGACCTTTAGGACTGGTTAAATAATACTTCTCCCCGATTTCCTGTTTATGGATTTCGATCTTGCCCTGTTTGACCGCTTCCAAGGCAACTTCGCGGTTCTGGCTGACCAGTTGTCCATCGACAAAAAAGCCATCTCCTACCGCTCCAATGGCTGCGATATAGGCCAAATCCCGATTGGTCGGATCGAGAGTCCGAGCAAAAAGATAACAGGTGGTCGACCCGGAAATATCCCGGTCACCTTTCAATCCAAATAAATCAGGATCGAGGTTGTGAACCTTTGGATCGGTCGAGGCTTCGGCTACGTGGTGGTCTAGAATCAGCGTCAGATTCCTGCTCTTGTTCAAATCAGAAAGCAGCGGCGCAATCCTTCCAGCAAAATCGGCAAAAATTAGAATCTTCCCAGCCTGCTCATACACCTTTTTTAGCACTGCGGGGTATGGCTTTTCCAGACAAAAGCGCTGGACTTTATAGCCCTGTCTTTCAAATGCCCGGGTAAGGATTGCGCCCGAACTAAGCCCATCAGAATCGTTGTGGTGAAAGATCTGAACCGATTTGTCAGGCCATTGCTTGACTTCCCGGATGGCATTTTCCATTGCATCAATCAGGGTATTTAGCATTCTTCTCCTTGACTAGTCTGGTCATTTGGTAAAGATTTATGCCTGTTCACAGAATGCAGGGACGTTTGATTCACAACGGAAATAATTATACTCCGGACAAGTTGTGATTTGGATTTTTCTTCATTGCAATTCGTTTATAATTTGACCATGAGACTTTCCGTAATCATCCCTATTTACAACGAAGTCAAGACGATTCATATTATTCTCGAGCGCGTATTTGCAACAGGCCTTGCAACTGAAATCATCCTGGTCGATGATTATTCATCCGATGGTACACGAGATCTGCTCGCGCCGCTGGATGGGAATAACGGCATCCGGGTAATTCTTCATGATAAAAATCAAGGCAAGGGTGCAGCTGTTCGAACCGGCATTGCAGCCGCCACCGGAGAAGTAATCCTGATCCAGGATGCGGACCTGGAATATGATCCACGGGATTATCCTGCGCTGCTCCGCCCGATCGAAGAGGGCGTGGCTAACGTAGTCTTTGGGTCGCGCTTCCTGGGAGGGCCCCGCCGGGTGGCCATGTTCTGGCACATGCTTGCCAACAAACTGCTGACCTTCGCGACCAACCTGCTATATAACACCATATTAAGCGACATGGAAACCGGTTATAAAGTCTTTCGACGGGAAGTGATGCAAGGAATAAAACTGCGGGCCAACCGCTTTGATTTTGAACCTGAATTCACTGCAAAAATCCTTAAATGCAATGAGCATATTTATGAGGTTCCCATTTCATTCAATCCGCGCGATTATAGCGAAGGCAAGAAGATCAAAATGCAAGATGCCTTCACTGCCATCTGGGCATTGGTCAAATATAGATTTGTAGACTAATTTGGTGTCTATCCAAAAAATAAAGGAGGATGTCGCAATTTGAGAATATGCGGCTTCACCGCATACTCTAATTGCGGTTCTTTTATAATTCTCAGGTAGATAGCTTTAATATTACGAAACGACTCCTTCATCACGCAAGGAGTCGTTTCGTATTTAAAGCCTCAAGATAATTCCCTAACCAGGGACGCCGGCGGGTTTTACATCCTTAAGATTGAGTTGAAGCGTTGTACGGCCATTATATTCATTAGATTCAAAGGTATAAAGCAGATCCACATTGAGCGGCAAATCGGAATGGAGATGGCCCAGACGGAACCCGATTGCATCGAAGGTTACACGGCCATCCGTGACGGATAGTTTTAGATGTTTCCCTTCCGCTCCGACAGTGCGGCGATTAGTGACACGCACATTGCGGGTTACGAAGGCGGCCTCCGGGTTGCCATAACCGGTAGGCTGGAGATATTCCAGATATTTAAGCAACTCAAATTGCAGGTCGGATAAAGGCACTTCAGCATCTGCATTTAGAGTCTGTCGTAAATCCTTACTGCCCAATTGCTCCTGGGCGATGGATTTCAACCGTTTTTTAAGCGGTTCCAGGTTTTCATTGCTGACCGTAAACCCGGCTGCGGCAGCATGTCCGCCATGACGGATAAGCAAATCCTTGCACTGGTCAAGTGCCTGGGTGATTTGGAATTCCGGGATGGAACGGCATGAGCAGCGCGTCATCCCTTCTTCCTCAAAGACCTGCCCAACCACGGCGGGACGATAATACGTTTCCACGAGCCGGGCTGCGGCCAATCCAACCACGCCTGAATTGAATTCCGGGGATACCGCGAATAACAGCGGGGAGTTGGGGTCATCTGCCTGAACAATTGCCTCGGCTTCATACTGGATCTTACGAGTGAGTTCCTGGCGCAGGCGGTTCTGGTTATTCAATTGCTGGGAAAGTTCGCCGGCCTGTTTGAGATCGGTGGTGGTAAGCAAATCATAGGCGGCCAGGGCTGATTCGAGGCGGCCAGCGGCGTTCAAGCGCGGCCCAAGGATAAAACCGATGCTGATCGCCGTAGTACGCGCCAAAACAAGATCGGACACCGCCGCAAGGGAAAACAAGCCCTGGCGCTTGGTCTCGCGAATTTTTTGCAGGCCTTTGCGTACCAAGAGGCGATTTTCGCCCACTAGCGGTACCAGGTCTGCAACGGTGCCAAGGGCCACCAAGTCGAGTACATCTTCCAGTTGAAAATTCGGCCCAGATTTTTCACATTTGCTAAGCAATGCCTGGGCAAGCTTGTAAGCCACACCCACTCCAGCCAGATCCTTTTCCGGATAGCGGTCCCCGGCTTGTTTTGGATTGATCACCGCCTGCGCAAAGGGTAATTCCCCTTCGGCTGGCTGGTGGTGATCGGAGATGATCAGATCCAGGCCAATCGAGCGGGCATAGGCAGCCTCGGCCGGTGAGCGGATACCACTATCCACGGTAATAACCAGCCCGACTCCACTGGCTTTGAGCAGGTCCAGCGCCTTGGGATTAAGGCCATAGCCCTCATCCATGCGATTGGGGATGTAAGCCTGGATATTTCCGCCCAACGCCCGGAGAGTTTGCACCAGTAAAGCAGTAGCCGTGACGCCATCCACGTCATAATCGCCGTACACTGCGATCGATTCTTTTTGTCCAATGGCAAGTAGAAGCCTCTCAACGGCCTCTTTCATGCCGGTCATCTGAAAAGGATCGGTGTCAAAGTCGGTTTCGGCTTTGAGGAAGGCACGTGCTTTGGCATCGGTGGCGTAGCCTCGGTTGTAGAGCATCTGTCGAAGAATGGCAGGAAATTTCACCAATGCTTCATTGGCCTGCGGAGTAAGAGTTGGAGCAATTTGCCAGCGTTTAGGTTGATTCATGTTTCAAGCAATCTCTGGTAAGAATTCTGGATTAAATCCCTAACCCGGACGAGCCGGAAGAGAAAAGAGAAAGAGGGAAAGTTGCTCAAAAGGGCGGGGCCCGAAGGCACCCTAC
>Ga0182027_10004337_pt1 | contig 22025 bp, 19 predicted proteins | sample 712E1DmetaG_FD_121300 | JGI IMG/M metagenome (GOLD analysis project Ga0182027, IMG submission 121300) | Permafrost microbial communities from Stordalen Mire, Sweden - 712E1D metaG (Illumina Assembly) | ecosystem: Environmental > Terrestrial > Soil > Wetlands > Permafrost | place: Sweden... | reverse complement strand
TGTCCCTGATGGAGAGAATCCTTCAATTAAGACTGGTTCTATAGGGCTTAATTATGATTTCTTTGATTGGTTGAGTTTGGATGGTATATATGAGCGCACAAATGATTATACGTTAGCCTACGGAGATTTCCCGCAAAATATCCTGAGGGATGATACATCTTTATTCGGCCGTTTTTATCAGAATGGCAATCTTTATAGCTCTGTTGCTCCATTTCTTTTCGACCAAGGAATCTTTCCGCAAGCCCCATATGATTTTTACAATGTTTTTAAGACCGGATTAAGGATCGCCCCAATGAAGAATATGGAAATATACATTGATTATACGCGTAATGAATACGATACTGCCACTTTAATTAATGACAATATGAACCATGTGGGAATGGAAATTACCTATATGCCTACCGAAAAAATTGGCATATCATTTAAATATACTTACTCTCGTTCTAAAGATATTATCCTGCTTCCCAGCTCAGAATATGGGCTTACGGATAAGATTATGGGTCATCATAATTTCTTTAGCGAGTTTAGGTATATGCCGTCAAAAGACGATGAGTTTACTCTACAGTATGGGGTAGGGGATACCAGTTCTCTTGGCAATATATCTTCCCTGGATCCATATGGCGGCAGCATGCTTACCTTAGATACGCAACATATTATCCGCGCCTATTACCGCAGAAAATTTTAAAAATTAGGGTAGTTAGTAGGTAGTAGATAGTACATAGGGATTTCCCTATATGCTACCTGCTATATACTATCTACCCTATTTTTTGTTTATTGCAGATATATATCAATCTTGTTAATCTGGCGAGACCTTACTTTTTGTGCGTAGGGGGATGGTATGGTTTCAGAATTCATCTCTATGGGGTTTTCGTCTTCAAGAAGGATTATTTTAGATACCTTTGCATTATTCTTTCCGAAGGTATCTTTTCTTTTTGGGTTGTGATAAGTTACCTGGATTGTGCTTAAAAAATTAAAAGAATATTCACCCTGACGGTTAAATAACCAGGCAGGGAGAAGGGGTTTAAAGGTTAAATTAAGTTGTTTGTTATTATCCAGATAAAAAGGATTAATACCGGTATTCATAATCAGCCAGATTTGCAGGAATTCTGCGGTTGAGCCTGATAACCTGGCCACAAATCCGTTGCCGCGCAGGTTTTTATCCGGAAAAACGCTGCTTGCCAGGAAGGATGAATTCTCCAAAATACTGCGGCCATATCTTTGCGGATTCTGGAAAGGGATAAGTACATTTTTGAATTCTGAGTAGAATTCTTTAACCAGCCCGGTTTTAAGCATCTCTAGGATATATTTATACTCCATATGCAGCCAGATAGATTCATTTTCCAGCCACCCGGGGGTAAATATCCGACACCTGCCAATCTCCTCCGGCATACTCGCAAGCGGGGCAGTTACCTTGTACATACGTAATTCCTTGTCAAAAAGCACGCTTTTTTTGGTTGCTTTATAAATACCGGAAGCCTGGTTAGCATCTTGAGATAATCTCAACGCGTGCATTTGCCCCTCCAGGAATAACGGGGCGGGCCTTTGCGTGAATTTTCTGGGTTTTATATAGTGGTCTTTAATTATATCAAATTCAACAACTTCATTAATAAAATATGTGTGGTAAGTGCCTTGCGCTTTATTAAAAGCTTTGCTTAGCCCGGCTTCAACCTTATTTAAAGCGGCATTTAGAAAGGAGATAAGTTCTTTTGTTTGCATATATACCGTATTACCGGAGAAACCAAGGCGGCAATTTAAGCGGTAATCTTCTTTCAACGTGTTGCTTTTATCCCAATAAGAAAAGCTTTCTTCGGCCATGATAGCGGACAGCTGTTCAATAAATTTAGCGATTTCTTCAGCCAAATCAATTTCATTAGCCCGGGAATCTTCTAAAGCCTTTTTTATCATTTTAAGCAGTCGCTTAAGCTCAAAGGTTTCACAGGTAGATGAACCAAAAAGGGCAGGCAGGCCATTAAGTGAATCAAACCAGTTGGGTTTTCCGGCTTCCATTTCAATGCCAATACCGCGAGGATCAAGTGAGGACAGTTTATTAGCCACCAAAGATAAAAGCTTAGTAATGAGCGTAGTATAGTAAATTTCACCGCTGCCGTGTTGCGTTCTTAGAATATGCGGGTTACTTAAACGCTTACGCAACATTTCTTTTTTTGCGGCATCCAGCAAAAGGCAGTGCAATTGCCGAGGTTTACCATTATAGAGAATGTATCTTTCACTACGCGGCCTGACTAATTCAGCGTTATCATAAAAAGAAAAAACCTTCTTCTCAAAGAATAATTCGTTAAACTTCTCCGGATAAATTGCCAGGTAGCTGTCAATTAAATCCAAGTTATAAGTCCAATGATCCGTCCAGTATCCTTCCGCATGCTCTGCTTCTTGCGTTTTTAAAGAAGAAAAGAGGACGAGGTCCAGAAAATTGTCATAAGAGGTTTTTAAACTGATCTTATTTTCTTCAACGAAGAAAATCAACTCTCCCGGGGTAAATGGCCTCTTTAAATAGACGCCGAGTTTTTCAATATCATTTTTAACAGCTATTGACTCCAACAGTTTATATAAATCAATGTTTTCTTTAAGCAGAAAACTGTCAGGTTTTACTACCAGGGGATTAAAGCCGTCAGCCTGCAGTAAATTCATAAAAAATATCACGTTTTCATCTTTTATCTCAGGATTAAACCAGCAATCATTGCGCCGGTTTTGATTTATGTCCCGGTAGTTTCCGTTGCCCTGAGAAAGATAAGTTGGCTGTAATTGAAATTTATTGTAATCCCTTTCCAGATCGCCGTGTTTGCGGGAGTAAAGATAAAAAACCAGCCCGGATTTGAATATTTCAGGATAACCGCCGCGCATAATATTATCCAGATAAGTTTGCCCGGCGTATAAATTGAATTCTCTGGAGCTGCTATTAGTTAAAATACCGTCTTTTAGGTTGCGGATAATTTCGAGATTTTCATCCAGCTTCTTTTCTATGTAACCAAACCTGGTAATTTTAGGGACTAAGGTATTTAAGGTTTTGGCATTACGCGCCTGGCCAATTATTGAATAAAAAGTTTTTTGCTCTTTAGGTTTTAGTTCCAGGTTCACTAAAAGCAGGGCGCTGGGGGTCTTGCTTTTAGTCACCTGTTTTAGGGGGTATGAGAATTTGGGTTTATCTAAAAATTGCGCCGGGTAAGAAAAATCAGTTACTGCTCCAAAAATAGCCTCAGGGTCAACAATTGGACGAATGAGATGCGCCTTGTTTTTTTTAAAATGAAAACCCAGGTAAAAATTTCCCCCATCGATATGTACAACTTCTGGACGGTCAGCAGGATCGACATCCAGCTTGTAAAAAGGGATGTCATTCTCCAAATTATCAATGTTCATCCAGGCTTCGATAGTACGGCCGAGTTTTTTTAAGAAAAAATTATGCGTACCAAAAGGTACAATTTGCGGCAGCCCATCAATAAGCTGTATAGATTTAAGTTTGTTTCCGGTATTCTCGATGCTTACAACGCGGCTTAAACCGGCATAAGCATCATTAGGTATGTCAAAGTATTCTACCCGGGTCTTAATTCCTAAAGTGCGATTTTCTTCTTCAATAATAAGCTGGCTCGAACCTATGCGCATAGAATTGGTTATCTGGTATTTCAAATTCAGATAGCCGTTATGGAATGGCTCATAGTAAATTGGCTCTTTAGCGGTTTTGATTTTAATAAAAGTGCGGAATCCATGGGTTGAGACAAACTGCCAGGATTTATTTGCCGGGAAGAACTCCAAGATAGCCTGATCCTTATCTTTGATTCCGAAACTGGAGATACACTGTCCGCGATTAACGTAAAAGACCCACATGGGGATTCCGTATTTTCCGGCAATACCGGGGAAAAAGTTAGCAAAAGGCTTGGCGTAATTATAATTCTCAATTACGAATTGACCTTGTTTATTTAAATAATATTTTGGTTTTAATTTCGCGGTATTTTTGCTCATATTTAGTAAAGTTAATTATTAGTATTTTACAGGTTTTATTCGCTTTGTCAACTTAAAAGGGCCAGCTAGTATTATTCCCGCAGCTAACTACTCCGTAGCTGCGGGAATCAATTCGCACATTGGTTTATGTCGCTTTTGCTCCATAAGCCAAGTGCTCATTGACTTTTAAGCTAAAGAATGTTAAAATATTTTCCAATTGGAGAAAATAGAATATGGCAATAGATAAAGAAACGGTCAAAGAGGTCGCGCATTTAGCACGTATCGAATTGCAACCTGAGGAGTTAGAAAAACTATCCCGGCAGTTGCATGACATATTGGGTTTTATAGATAAGCTTAGCGTTTTGGATGTAGGGCAAGTTACGCCTGCTAGCCATATCTTACCTATTAGCAATGTTCTGCGTGAGGATGAGCCGCATATCTGCTTGACTCCGGATAAGGCCCTGGAAAATGCCCCAAGCAAAAATGGTAATTTCTTCAGTGTCCCGAAAATAATCGAATAATTATGGAATTAAATCGACTCACTGCCCACGAATTACTGAATAAACTTAAAAACAAACAGGTAGCTTTTGAGGCTATCCTGGATGCACTTTATGCGCACATACAAAAGGTTGAGCCTAAAGTTAAGGCTTACGCCAGGTTTAAATCAGAGAGTAAGCCCGCTTTAAACCCACAGCTTAATGCCCCAATGTTCGGACTGCCTATAACGATTAAAGATAATATCTGTACTGAAGGGTTAAACACGGAATGTTGTTCAAAAATCCTTTCTAACTTCCGGCCGCCATATGATGCGACAGTGATTAATAAATTAAAAACAGCCGGCAGTAGTATTTTTCCTTTAAAAGCGAATATGGATGAATTCGCATTTGGCTCATCCACGGAAAACTCATATTTCGGGCCTACGCATAATCCCTGGAATTTAGAATGTGTACCCGGAGGCTCTTCCGGTGGTTCAGCCGCCGCCGTAGCCGGCGATGAAGCGATTTGGGCTTTGGGTTCGGATACCGGAGGTTCAATACGCCAGCCGGCATCTTTTTGCGGCGTAGTAGGATTAAAGCCCACTTACGGCCGTGTTTCGCGTTTTGGATTAATTGCTTTTGCCTCCAGCCTTGATCAGATCGGCCCGATTACCAAGGATGTAGAGGATGCGGCGATATTGACCCGGATAATCTCGGGTTATGACCCCAAAGATTCGACTTCAGTTAATCAGGGGGTGCCGGATTATACCAACAGCCTGGGAAAGGATATTAAGGGAATAAAAATCGGCATACCTAAAGAGTATTTTGTTGAAGGTATGGATGTTGAGGTAAAAAGCATTATTGAAGAAGCGATAAATAAGCTTAAATCTTTGGGGGCTATTTCAAATCAGGTAACTTTACCGCATACGCAATATGCTGTTCCGGTCTACTATATTATTGCTACTGCCGAAGCCAGTTCTAATTTAGCCAGGTTTGACGGAGTGCAATACGGTTACCGTGCTAAATCTGATAGCCTTATTGAAATGTATAAGAAGACCCGGGCAGAGGGATTTGGGGAAGAAGCCAAACGCAGGATAATTTTAGGGACTTTTGTTCTATCGCATGGATATTATGACGCGTATTATTTACGCGCTTTGAAGGTGCGCACCCTTATAAAAAATGATTTTGATGCTGTTTTTAAAGACTTTGATTGTATTGTCGCGCCTACTTCACCCACCCCGGCTTTTAAAATAGGCGAAAGAACCGCGGATCCTTTAAAAATGTACCTCTCGGATATATATACCATATCGGTAAATTTGGCGGGAATTCCCGCAATATCTATTCCTTGCGGGTTTACAAAAAACGGCCTTCCTATAGGTTTGCAGATCATGGCCAAACCATTTAATGAAGAAATGCTTTTTAGGCTGGCGCATGCTTTTGAACAGAATACAGAGTGGCACAAAATTAAACCACGGCTATGAAATATCAAACGGTTATCGGCTTAGAGGTACATTTACAGTTAAAAACTAAAACCAAGGCTTTTTGCAGTTGCGCTATTGATTTTGGAAAAACTCCCAATTCTGGCGTTTGCCCGGTATGCTTAGGATTTCCGGGATCTCTTCCGGTTTACAATAAAGAGGCACTGAGCTCTGCAATTAAGGTAGCTTTGGCCTTCTTATGCCAAATACAAGAACATACTAAATTTGACCGTAAAAATTATTTTTATCCGGATTTACCAAAAAACTACCAGATTTCGCAATTTGATTTACCTTTATCGCGCAATGGCTACCTGAATATATTAAGTGAGAATAAAACCAAACGTATTGGTATCACCCGGATACATTTAGAGGAGGACGCAGGTAAGCTCATTCACGAATCAGGCGCAAGTCTGGTGGATTTTAACCGCGCGGGGGTCCCTTTGCTTGAAATTGTCAGCGAGCCGGATCTAAACAGCCCCCAAGAGGCATTTGATTATTTGACCAGCTTAAAGAACATTATTGAATACCTGGATGTTTCTGATTGCGATATGGAAAAGGGTTCTTTACGCTGTGACGCCAATATTTCTTTAAGGCCCGAAGGTGCTAAGGAACTGGGAGTTAAAACAGAGTTGAAAAATATGAATTCTTTTAAAGGGGTTAAAGACGCTTTGACTTTTGAAGTAACCCGTCAGGCAGAGTTACTTGAGTCCGCACAGGTTATGACTCAGGAAACCCGGCTTTGGGACGCTGATAATGGAGTAACGGTTTCTATGCGCAGCAAAGAGGGGGCTAAAGATTACAGGTATTTTCCTGATCCGGATTTAACGGTTTTTATCATTGACCAGGCCAGAATTCTTCAGATTAAATCCCAACTGCCGGAGTTGCCCCAGGAAAAAATGCGCAGATTCATGAGGGATTATGGTTTATCTGAATACGATGCCAAAATTTTAGTCAACTCTAAAAAAGACGCCCAATTCGCGGAAGAGTGCATCCAGAGTTACCCTGAGAAAGATAAAAAAAATATGGTTAACTGGTTGATCGGGCCATTATTATCCGAAGCTAACAGTCGTAAAGTTAGCCTGCATGAGTTGAATATCAATAAGGATGAGATCATCCGCTTGATTGGTTTTGTGGAAAACCAATCCATTTCGCATCTTTCCGCTAAGATCGCCTTAACCCAGATGCTCGATTCTCAAAAATCCGCTGCAATTATAATTAAGGAAAATAACATGCTGCAGATATCTGACACTATTGAGCTGGAACAGATTATTTACGGGGTTATCCAGGAAAACGAGAAATCCGTGAGTAGTTTTAAAGCGGGAAAAACAAACGCGCTTATGTTTTTAGTGGGGCAGGTAATGAAGAAGAGTTCCGGGAAGGCTAATCCTAAGGTGGTTGGGGAATTAATTAAGCGGAGGTTAACTGATGCGTAAGAATATTTTGATTGGCCTTTTATTAACCATACTTTTACTTGCCGGAGTTACAGGTGTGTATTCCGCTAACAAAAAGAAAAGCCACGATGATCTATACCGGCAGGTAGAATTATTTTCCGATACACTGGCGATTATTCATAATGAATATGTCGATGATAAAACGTCTAAAGATTTAATTTACGGGGCATTAAAAGGTATGCTCGCTTCTCTTGATCCGTATAGCCAATTCATGGATCCGGAAACATATAATGATTTAAAGGTAGATACACAAGGTAAGTTCGGCGGTTTAGGCATAGAGATCACCACCAAGGACGGATTATTGACTGTAATTACTCCTATTGAGGATACCCCTGCCTGGAAAGCAGGCATAAAAGCAAATGACCATATTGTAAAAATTAATGATGAATTAACCCGTGAAATGGCTCTTACCGACGCGGTTAAGAAGATGCGCGGTAAACCGGGAGAAGTTGTCAACTTGACCGTATTAAGGGATTCCGAAAAGAAACTCCTGGATTTTAAAATTACCCGGGACATTATAAAGATTAAAGATATCAAGTATGCGCGCATACTTGAGAACGGTATCGGCTATATCCGTTTGACTGAATTTCGCGAGAATACATTAAAAGAACTGGATAACGCGTTGAGCAATCTGTCCAAACAAAATATGCACGCCTTGATTTTAGATCTGCGCAATAACCCGGGAGGTTTATTGGATGTTGCCGTAAAGATAGCCGGCAGGTTTATTCCTCCAGACAAAATGATCGCCTATACCAAGGGCAGGAAACAGGATCAGAATTTCGAATTCTATTCTGACAGCAAAAACGCGATCCTGGATTTACCGATGGTTATCCTGATCAATGAAGGCTCTGCTTCAGGAAGCGAGATCGTAGCGGGTGTTTTACAGGACTATAAACGTGCCATACTTATCGGCAATAAATCTTTCGGCAAAGGTTCAGTGCAAACAGTTATTCCCCTGGGTGACGGTTCGGCATTACGTTTGACTACCAGCCATTATTTTACCCCCTCTGGGAAAATAATCCATGGTAAGGGGGTTATTCCCGATATTATGGTAGAGGCGAAAGGAGACAGCGATATCAAGGTTGATCAGGCAACAACCGCTAAGCCCGATGAAATATTCAAAATAATTGAACCCTTGGATAAAAAGATTAAAACTCCGGAAAATGCCCTTGACTATAAAGCCGATCCACAAATAATGCGCGCCGTAGATACCTTAAGAGGTATAGAGCTCTATAAAGAAGCCAAGAAATGATGAAAAAAAAGTTAATAATTATCATCGCGTTGATTTTGTCGCTGCTTGTTTTTATTGCCATTATTCTGACTTCGGTTAATAAAAAGGCCGCACCTAAGGCCATGCCTATAAAAGGAAGGATCGCTATTGTAATAGATGATTGGGGCTATCATTTAAATAACCTTGAGATCGCTAAAAGCATAAAACAACATTTAACTTGCGCTATTTTACCGAACTTGAAAAGTTCCCGGTTGGTTGCGCAAAAATTACATAGTTTCGGATTTGAGATTATACTGCATTTACCTATGGAGCCTAAAGAAAAATACCAGCTGGAAAGAAATACTATTACGACAACTATGGATGCCGGACAGATACACAGCATACTGGATCAGGATTTATCCTCAATTTTATTCGCGAAAGGCATATCTAACCATATGGGTTCGCGTATTACCGAAGATAGCAGAGTTAGCGCTCTAATCATGCTGGAAGCGAAAAAGCGAAAATTATATTTTTTGGATAGTTTTGTAACCCCCAGATCCGTTTGTGCTTCATTAGCCAAGAAAATAAAGTTGCGATTTGCTAAAAGAGAGATATTTTTGGATAACCAGGATGATCCGGATTATATAAAAGCTCAGATAATTAAATTAACGGATTTGGCTAAAGAGAATGGCCAGGTTGTCGGTATAGGCCATGACCGCAGGAATACGCTCGCGGTGTTAAAAGAGGTTATTCCTCAATTAATAAAAGCAGGATATAGATTTGTTTTTGTTTCGGAGATAGCAAAATGATTGTACTGGGAATAGAAACTTCCTGCGATGAAACCGGAGTCGGTATAGTCAAAGACGGCAGTGAGGTTTTGGCTAATATTGTTGTATCAAGCTTAAAGATACATAGTAAATACGGGGGAGTAATCCCGGAGATCGCTTCGCGGCTACAGCTGGAAAGTATAGTCGGAGTATACTCTGCGGCAATTAAAGAAGCGAAGATTAAACCTGAGGAGATTGGCTTAATCGCGGTTACTAACGGGCCAGGGTTGCCGGGATCGCTTTTGGTGGGAGTATCTTTTGCTAAAGCCCTGGCATTAAGTCTGGGCAAGCCAATATTAGGTATCAATCATGTCCATAGCCATATTTACGCCAATATACTTTGTCATCGTAATATAAAACTTCCTTGTGTGGCTTTAGTGGTTTCCGGAGGCCACACTAGTATTTTTTACGTTAAAGATTTCTCCAATATTCATGTTTTGGGACAGACTCAGGATGATGCCTGTGGAGAGGCTTTTGATAAAGTAGCTAAAATTATGGGGATGGGTTATCCCGGCGGTCCGTTAATTGAAAAGTTGGCCAGGGATGGCGATAAGCATAAGATTAAATTCTCCTGTTCAGGTACAAAGGGAGATTTGGATTTTAGTTTTAGCGGAATAAAAACCGCTGTTTTGTATTATTTAAAAGATACCCGACCGAAAACCAAATCAAAAAATGCCAATCTGGCTGCTTCTTTTCAGGAGAGCGCGATAAATGTGTTGATAAAAAAATCCTTGCTGGCTTGTAAACGTAAGAATTCAAAGCAACTTTTAATTGGAGGAGGCGTAGCCGCGAACAGTTGTTTACGCCAAAAATTCTTCTCAGCAGCCAGAGAAGCCGGAATTGATTGTTTTTTTCCTAAAATTGATTTATGCATGGACAATGCCGCTATGGTTGGCGGTCTTGCTTATTTTCTTTATAAACATGGTGCAAGGGACAACCTGTATTTAAATACTCAGCTTAATAACTAAAGGAGGGGTCCTGATTCGCTTACGCTCATCAGGGTTTTCCTGGATAAAAGATTAAGGAGGACTTTATGCCTACTGATTTTCAAATGGTCATGCGTTTGTTATTGACCTTGGTTTTAAGCGGTTTAATCGGACTTGAGCGGCAGGTGCACCGCAGAGATGCCGGCTTGCGTACCCATATTTTAGTAGCGTTAGGTTCTTGTCTTATCATGTTGACATCTCTATATGTTTTTGATATATATAAAGACAAGGTTTCTTTAGACCCCGCGCGTATCGCTGCCGGTGTAATTACGGGAATTGGATTTTTGGGCGCGGGCACAATTATGCGTGAACCCGAAGGAGTAAAAGGTTTGACTACCGCTGCCAGTTTATGGGTAGTCGCAGGGATTGGTTTGGCTGTAGGCTGCGGATTTAACAAGATGGCAGTTTACGCCACATCTTTAGTTTTGATTGTGTTATATTTACTGCGCTACATAGAGTATCGCCTGATCAATAACCCTAACTTCAAAAACAAGGAGGGTGAACATGGCATTTAAAAAGAAACTGGAAGAAAAAATTCTGGATGTCGATGCCGCAATGCAAGGTAGTCTATCTTTTAGGGACCCGGTTAACTTGCGTATTAACGGAAAATTTGAAGGCAATCTTGATACTCGTGGCAATCTTACCATTGGTTCAACCGCAGTGATTAACGCGGATATTATCGGTGATAATATAATTATTGGAGGCAGGGTTAAAGGGAAGATCACTGCCAGGGAAAGACTTACACTTCTGCCGCAGGCTATTGTAGAAGGCCATATTTATCCGGCCAGGCTCAATATTGCTGAAGGCGCGATTCTGGAAGGGCAGTGTTCTATGCTGCATGATTTTCTCAATCCCGAACAGCTGGCGATGTACCTGGAAGTTGAGTTAAACTCCATAATGGAATGGGCTAATTCCGGTAAGGTGCCGGGAAGCAAGGATGGTAACGATTGGAAGTTTGAGCGCAAGGCGATTGACAGCTGGGTTGCTGACGGAAAGATAGGAAAATAAGCTAAAAAATGGCTGAAGAAAAATTACTTACAGTTAGAGATGTGTCGGTTATTCTGGGTGTATTCGAAAAAGATGTTTTGGACCTGGCGGAAAAAGGGATAATTCCCGCTTATAAAATAGGCGGGCTATACTTAAGATTTAAGAAAGACCAGGTGGAGCAATATAAAAAAACTCATCATCGCGCACACCCGGAAAGCCAGGTTAAAGAAACAAGAGTGCTGCAGGACAGGATACAGGATTTCTTTTATTTTAATGATTTCTATATTCTTGCAGCGCTTTTGATATTCTTTCTTGGTTTTCTTGTTTACCGGGGTTTATAGATAAATGCCAGTTAAAAAAGGTTTCTGTGACCTGGGATTTGCCAAACTTGACACAGACAGGAAGAAACGCAAGGGGTTTGCGGAAGTAATTTATTGTCCGGGAAAGAATAAAGAGCATTTAGAGAAAATAGTTAGAAAAATAATTAAGTTAAAAGAAGATCTGCTGTTAACTAAATTAGAAAAATCTACATTTTCATTTTTAAAAAAGTCAGTCCCTGTTTTAAAATATAACCCCCTGGCGAAAATTGGTTATTTTTTAACTAAACCCAAAAAATATTCCAAGGGCCGGGTTTTGGTTATTTCTGCCGGCACCTGTGATATCCCGATAGCTGAAGAAGCGGCGCAAACCCTGCAGGTAATGGGTAATCGTGTTGATAAGCTGTATGACGTCGGTGTAGCAGGTGTTCACCGTCTGATGAGCAATACCGATAAATTAAAAAAGGCCAAAGTAATAATAGTTGTAGCAGGTATGGAGGGGGCGCTGGCTAGCTTGGTTAGCGGCCTGGTTAAGGCACCGGTTATTGCTGTTCCAACCAGCTGTGGATACGGCTCCAGCTTTTCCGGCTTGGCCGCACTCTTAACTATGTTAAATGGATGCTCTCCGGGGGTTACAGTAGTTAATATTGACAACGGATTTGGCGCCGGTTATTTCGCTAGCTTAATCAATAACACGCCGCGTTGATAGGCACACCGACGCTAATAGGTATTGCGTCGGTGTGCGCTAGGAGAGCGCAAATTACGCGGGTATGCCCCTGTGGGCTAACTTGCCGCGCTTATAAGGAGATAGTTATGGCACTTTCTGGTTTGGATATTTACAAGCTGCTACCTAAAACAAATTGCCGTCAGTGTGGTTTAGCTACCTGTCTTGCATTTGCGATGCAGTTAGCCAAGAAAACACTGGCAATAGAAAAATGCCCCTTTATTTTACCGGAAGCTAAGAGAGCCCTGGAAGAACAAGCATTACCTGCGATTAAGCCCATTATCTTAGGCAGCAATGATTTAAAATTTGAAATTGGCAATGAAACGGTAATGTTCAGGCATGAGGAGAAATTTCGTAATCCGGCCGGCCTTGGGTTTATTATTGAAGATAATCTGCCTGATACCGAGATAAAAAATCGGCTTGGAAAGATTAACCAGCTGAAGTTTGAACGCGTTGGCCAACTACTGGAAGTAAATCTTATTGCCATAAAACAAAATACGGATGCAAAAAGATTCCTGGAAACAACAAAGTTAGTGTTAAATAATACCTTCCTGCCGATTATGTTGATGAGCAGCGATCCAGTTATGTTAAAACAGGCAGCGGCCACGGCTTACAGCCGCAAACCCTTGATCTATTGCGCGACAAAAGATAATTTTGGCCAAATCGCACCTATAGCCAAAGAATTTCAGCTTCCGTTAGTGGTAGTTGCGCAGGATATTGATGAAGTTGCGCAGTTAACCAAGGAGCTTAACTCTTTGGGGGTACGTGACCTGATTTTAGATACCGGGGTAAAATCCATCAGTGATAAAATATGGGATTTAACCCAGATTCGGCGGCAAGCGCTCAAAAAATCAAATCGCGCGTTAGGTTATTCAACCCTGGCCATTGTAGATAAAACTGACTTTTATGAAGAAGCTATGGAAGCAGCTGCTTACATAGCCAAATACGCAGGCATTGTTCTGATCAGGGGGATCGAATCCTGGGAGGTGCTCAGTATTTTGACCTTGAGACAAAATATTTATACTGACCCGCAAAAACCTTTACAAATCGAACCCAAGCTTTACCCCATAGGAAACGCTACTGAAAAATCACCGGTTTTAATAACCACTAATTTCTCTTTGAGTTATTACACTGTTTTAGGCGAAGTAGAGGCCAGCAAAATACCTTCTTACATTTTAAGCGTGGATACCGAAGGTATGTCTGTACTTACTGCCTGGGCAGCGGAAAAATTTAACGCCGAATCCATTACCAAATCATTGGATAAATTTGGGGTTAAGGATGCGATAGATCATAAGAACTTAATTATACCGGGTTATGTAGCCGTTTTAAGCGGCGAACTCGAGGAGCAATCGGGATTTAAGGTGATCGTGGGCCCCAAGGAAGCAGCGGGAATCCCCGCTTTTTTAAAAAATCTAAACTAAGTTATCTAATTTATGCAAAAATTTAAAGTCACATTCCTGCCGGACAATAAGTCAATTCTTGTTGAAAAGGATAAAACTATTCTTTCCGCTGCTATCTCTGCCGGAGTTCATGTTAACTCTGTTTGCGGCGGTGACGGAGTTTGTGGAAGGTGCAAAGTTATCCTCAAAAAAGGCCAGGTGAGCACTCAGCCTAACGGTATAATTACGGCGGAGGAAAGAAAAAACAATATATATCTCTCCTGCCTGACAAATATTCACAGTGATTTAGAGGTTAATATCCCTGAAAGTTCACGTCTTAATTTTGACAGTCTTAGCCCCCAGGAATTAGAGGAGCGTTTGGGCAGCCTTTATTCAAAAGCAGAAGATATACAGCCGGTAAAAACAAAACATAAAGATGGACTTTTTAAACATTCTCCTTTTGCCACTAAGTTATATTTGGAATTACCGGCACCAACACTTAATGACAGTATAAGTGACTTAGAGAGAATATACCGCGCCTTACGCAGCTTTGAGGATTTTCCCGTAATACAAACAGGGTTGTTCAATATCCGCCAACTGGGAGAATTATTACGTGATTCTGATTGGAAGGTTACTGTTACGCTAGGTAAACGCAACGATACGGTAGAGATCGTCCTGGTTGAATCAGGAGATACTACCGATAAGAACCTTGGACTTTGTTTTGACATTGGCACAACCACAATTTCCGGCCAACTGGTAGATTTAAATTCTAAAAAGGTCCTGGGGACAAAAGCGACCTATAACCAGCAGGCTACTTTTGGCAACGATGTAATTACGCGTATAGTTTATGCCGGACAAAGCGACGGATTAGAAAAATTACATGAGGCGGTTTGTAATACAATGAACCAAATTATCCGCGATCTGGTCTTGGAGCATAATGTTGATTTAAATGATGTTAACTGTATTGTTTGTTCAGGCAACACCACAATGATCCACTTGCTTTTAAGCGTGGACCCGGCGCACATCCGCAAAGAACCCTATGTGCCTACGGCAAATTTTCTTCCTGTTCTGCGTGCCGCCGAAGCCGGGATAAATATTAACCCCCGGGGGTTGCTTTCGTGTGTTCCGGGAGTTTCCAGCTATGTTGGAGGGGACACTACTGCCGGAGTTCTTTCCAGCGGCATATATCAAAAGGATGAACTTTGCATACTTATAGATATTGGCACCAATGGTGAGATTGTTTTAGGAAATAAAGATTTTCTGGTTGCTTGCGCTGCTTCCGCAGGCCCGGCTTTTGAGGGCAGTGGAGTAACCAGCGGGATGCGCGCCAGCAGCGGAGCGATCCAAAAGGTGAGTATAAATAAAACCGATTTCAGCGTTAAATACTCTACTATCGGAGATAAAAAACCACGGGGAATCTGCGGTTCCGGTTACATTGATCTGCTCAGTTCAATGTTGGAATCCGGAATAATTGATAAAGGCGGTAAGATTAAAGCCGAAGGCAGGCGTATACGTAAGACAGATAACGGCCGGGAGTTTGTGGTTTGTTTTAAAGAAGAAACCGACATTCAATCGGATATTATAATTAATGAAGCGGATATTGAAAATCTCAAACGTTCAAAGGCCGCGATATATTCCGCTACCGCTATTCTGGCTAAACATCTTTGTTTGCAATTTTCAGAAATCTCTAAAATATTTATCGCCGGGGGATTCGGTACATATCTGGACATCGAGAAGGCAATCGCAATCGGATTATTGCCGGATCTGGCGCGTTCTAAATTTGTCTTTATCGGTAACAGCGCATTAGCGGGAGCTAATCAGATTCTATTGTCAAATCAAGCTATGCTTATGGCCAATATACTTGCTCCTAAAATTACTTATTTTGAATTATCTGTTGATCCGGGATATATGGATGAATATAGCCAGGCTTTATTTTTTCCGCATACGGATTTAACAAAGTTTCCTACGGTAAAATTTTAATGAGCTATATTATCGCGATGGCCGGAAAAGGCGGCACCGGCAAAACTACAATCGCCTCCTTAATTATCCGCTGTATTAAAGAAAATAAAATCGGCTCGGTTTTAGCCATTGACGCTGACCCGAATAGCAATTTGGGTGAGCTCTTAGGCTTAAAAACCGGACGCAGCATAGGGGAAATCCTTGACGATATATCAGTGAACCCGGAAAGTGTCCCCACCGGGATGCCGAAAGAACGTTTTATTCAATACCAGGTGCAATCAGCTGTTCAGGAGGAGGATGGATTTGATATTTTGAGTATGGGTAAACCTGAGGGGCCGGGTTGCTATTGTTATGTAAATAACGTGCTAAGGGCTTCTATGGTCAAGTTAATCAAAGATTACGATTATATAGTCGTCGATAATGAGGCGGGATTAGAGCATCTATCCCGGCGCACCAGCCGTTCTGCCGATATGCTTATAGTTGTATCAGATGCTTCCAGGGTAGGATTGAAATCAGCACAAAGAATCAATAGGTTGGCAACACAACTGAAATTTGAAGTAAAAAAGAGGTTTATTTTAATAAATCGTTTTAATGGGGTTATGGAAAAAGATACAGTTAAGGAAACCGGGTTGGAGTATCTTGGTTCTCTGCCGCTTGACCCCTTAATTGAAGAGTTAAGCTTAAAGGGTACATCAGTTTTTGATCTGGATAAAGATGCACCAATATTGACAACGCTTAATTTATTGGGAGAGAAAATATGGAAACGCAATTAACGCTTGAAAAATGGACAGGTGTTATTTCCGCTTTAACTATTGGAGCGAAAAAAGAAGAGGGCGGATCCCGCGGTAATACAGTAAAAATCGGCGGACAGAACAGCCTACCGTTATTATTTAAAGAGGGCGGTATTCCTAACCGGCCTGCGATTGCTTTTGAAATTTGGGATATCCCGCCGTTTGATTGGCCTGAAGATTTGACTCAAGCTTATGGGAAAGTTTTAAATGACCCATTTGCCTGGGCTGATAAATGTGTAAATGAATTTAAAGCACAGATGCTTTGCGTAAGGATGCAGGGCGCGCATCCGGATTTTGGCAATAAGAGCCCCAAAGAAGCGGCGAAATTTATTTCCGAACTTTTAAGCAAAGTAAAGGTCCCGTTAATAATCATAGGAAGCGGGGATGACGCTAAGGATAACCTGATCTTACCTGCCTGTTCTGAGTCGGCCAAAGGAGAGCGTTGCCTGATTGGCTGCGCGGTCCAGGATAATTATAAAACTTTGGTTGCCAGCGCATTGGCGGATGGCCACTACATCATTGCTGAAAGTCCTATAGATATTAATATCGCCAAACAGTTAAATATATTAATCTCGGATATGGGTTTAAGCCTTGAGCGGATTGTAATTAATCCCACCATCGGATCTTTGGGTTACGGATTGGAGTATGCTTATTCTATTATGGAAAGGGCAAGACTGGCGGGTTTATCGGGTGATAAAACACTGGCTGCTCCATTTATTTGTTTTGTAGGCCAGGAAACATGGAGAACAAAAGAGGCCAAAACCACCCCTGAACAGGGTATTATGTGGGAGGTAATTACCGCTACAAGCCTTATCCAATCCGGAGCTGACTCTTTGGTTATGCGTCATCCTGCTGCGGTTGAAAAGGTCACTAAGTTTATAAACACTCTTTTTAAGAAATAGTGCGGCTGTTAAGAGGGAAATATTATGTATATTATTGGTGAGCTAATTAACGGAATGTACGCTAATATAGGCGCGGCAATTAAAGAACGCAATAAAAAAGAGATACAAAATTGCGCTTTAGCCCAACTTGCCTGCGGAGCGGATGCTTTAGATGTTAATTGCGGCCCGGCTTCCAGGCAGCCGTTAGTTGATATGCCCTGGCTGATTGAGGCAATCCAGGAGGTAACTGATAAACCGCTTTGCCTAGACTCAAGTAAGCCCAAAGTTATTGAAGAAGGACTGAAAGCTTCAAAAAATAAAACAATTATCAATTCCACCACATCTGATGAAGATAAGCTAGGGGTACTTTTACCGTTAGCCAATAAATACAAATCTAAATTGATTGGCATTACTATCAGCGCAAAAGGTATCCCGCAAAATAAACACCAGCGCCTAGAATTGGCGGCAACTATCATCGCCAATTGCCAGGAAAGCAAGTTCCCTGTTGAAGATTTATATTTAGACCCTATAGTTTTGCCGGTTAACGTGGCTCAGGCGCAAATGAAGGACATTTTAGAGTCTATCGCCGAATTTAAGATTATTTCCGAGCCTGGGCCTAAGACTATTTTGGGATTAAGTAATGTTTCTCAGGGTACGCATCTACGTAGCCTGATTAACCGTACTTTTCTAACTATGGCAGTTGCATATGGACTGGATTCTGCTATACTTGATCCTAAGGATAAAGAACTTATTGATACATTAATTACTGCAGAGCTTATTTTAAACAAGAATATTTACTGCGATTCATATTTAGAAGCTTACAGGAAAAAATAATTTAAATTGGTTTATGGCGGAGTAGCTCAGTCTGATAGAGCACGCGGCTCATACCCGCTTGGTCGGTGGTTTAAATCCACTCTCCGCCACCAATGTCACGAGAGGCAGTCCTGCGAAGCGATAGCGGAGCAGGGCCACTCTCCGCCACCAATTATTTAAAAAACATAAGAATATAATATAAAGTATTAAATGGGAGAGGCAGAACAGGTATGATTTGCGCTGCCTACAGGATAGAATATGATAATTGGAGTTTAAAAGATGCTTTGTCTGAAATGCTCACCTATGGATATATCCGGAGTTGCTGCCTGCAGTTGGGATACAAAGAAGAAACAAGTCTTTAAATCTTTAAGTATCTTCCCGAAAATTTCTTAGCAAGTTTTTCGACAATCAGCGATGTAGCAATAAATACACCCGCTTCAATCAACACCGTAGCAAATGCAGCTCCCACATAAGAAAATTGATAGATCAATACAAATATAAGCGGTAAACCGATAAGCGCTGCGCCAATATGAATCTTTGCATATAGATCCTGTTTCCCGCAGACAAGTAGAAATTGAACCTTGAAATTATTGGCTCCCACAAAGAATACCGCAGCGAGTAAAAGCCTTAAGGTGATAACTACTTCTTTATAGACAACTCCGCATGCCAGTTGAATAATCCAGGGGGCAATAAAATAGGCAATCGGCAGGCTAATTACGAAACCCAAGGTAATACCATCCTGGATCCTGTACATTATAGCTATTGCCCGTTGCTTATTCTTCGCAAAAACATTACTGATCCGCGGGAATACCGCTCGGGTAAAAGAATCCATAGGGAATGTCTGGATATAGTTAGCTATTTTCTCAGCCAGCGAATAATATCCGGTAATTACATTGTTGGTAAGCAGTCCTATTGCAAAAACCCGGCTGGTAGTGTAGGCGTTGACAGATAGGATGGAGATAAAAATATCCCAGCCGGTCTTGAGTTCCTGTTTTATAGTCGCGTATTTTTGTAAAATAAATTTGATGCGAAATTTCCTAAAGGCAATATAAAGACCAAATACCCCGCTGATTATTGACAGGAGTGAATTTAAAATGGGTACGAGCAAGAAGTCTTGAGGGCCTTTTATAAAAACAAAAATACAAATCGCATAAATTAAACCTCCGGCTACGTTAACTATCGAAATATAGCTCATTTTTTCTTTACCTTGGAAGAACCAAACAGGAAACAACGTGCTGCCGATTACCGAGCCGAAACTTAAAATATAAACCGGCCAATCTGCCTTAAACTTTGGGACAAAATATAGGATTACGCTAAGCATAATAAAACTTATAGCGGCGAACATAAGTTTTACCGTCATTACCGAAGAGAATACCTCGCTTATCTTTTGCTTATGTTCGCCGATAAGCGAAATTGTTTTCGTTGCCGAAAGACTGAATCCATAATCCGTTAAAATCATGAAATATTGCACAAGGCTGGAAGCAAAAGCTATCAGGCCGAATTTCTCCATTCCGATTACTCTGATAAGATATGGAAGCACAACTAGAGGCAATATATAGCTGATAGTTTGGAGGGTTGTAAGGGAGATAAAATTTCCAAGAACAATCTTTCTTTCTTTATGTGTTACGATTCGCTTTGCGCTCATTGTAATAATTTACACTTTTGTCAGCATAAAGTCAATTTAAATAAGCCATTGGTCGTATTTAATCCTTACGAACGAGGCGAGCGGAGATTAAATAGCTGCGGCAAAATCAGGCTATAAATTTCTTAATTATTATGATAAGATACATGTACCATGAAAAAAATCAGTGAAACAATTAAAAAATATAGGTTAATTCAAAGAGGGGATAAAATTCTGCTCGGAGTATCTGGGGGTCCGGATTCCCTGGCGCTGCTTTTGCAGCTTTTTAGCTTAAAAAACAAACTGGGATTAACTTTGCATATTGCGCATATAGATCACGGGTTACGCAAAGACTCCCAATCTGACGCTCTTTTTGTAGAAAACTTGGCCAGAAGGCTTAACATCCCTATAAGTATCACGAGATTAGACCCTAAACTTAAAGAGAAAAAAGGTTCTCTCGAAGAAATATATAGGCAAGCCAGGTTAGATTTTTTGCTTAAAATCGCCGGTAAAATTAAGGCGGATAAGATTGCTTTAGGCCACAACCTTGATGACCAGGCAGAAACCATACTTATGCGCCTGTTACGGGGAACCGGATTATCAGGATTAAGCGGAATATCCGTAAAGCGCAAAATTAAGAATAAGATCTTTATCCGGCCGCTTTTAGAAACCAGCCGCAAGGAGATTGAGGCTTTTTTAGAAGGTAAAAAGGTAAAACCGCGCATTGATTCTACCAACAAAGAAGAAATATTCTTCCGGAATAAGATCCGGCATAATCTCCTCCCTTTGCTTAAAAAGGAATATAATCAAAATATCGTAGAGGTTTTGGCTAATCTAGCTGAAAGCATTTCCTATGATTACGAATATCTGGATCGGGTTGCTAGAAACAATGAAAAAGGAAATGGTTTACGGCTTAATCTAAGGAAGATCAAGAGCTTGCATCCGGCAATTTTACGGCTTAAAATCAGACAAAAGATAGCCTGTATCCAGGGGGATACGCGTAGGATAGGTTTTCAACACATTAAAGAGTTGGAAGATTTACTTATAAACCGGCCGATTGGTTCGATTGTTGACTTACCTAAGGGAATTTCGGTACAAAAAACCCGCGATACGCTACGGTTTTACAAGCGCTAAATCTATAAAATACTTGATTTTACATCTTTTTAAATATATAATAAAAGTTCTCTAATAATTTTACTAATCATTTAACCATCGCCTTAAGCGATTTTATTTAAACCTGGAGAATTAAATGTCTACGCCAAATAAACCTAAATTAAACAAGAACAATTTATTTAAACGCTCTCCACTAGGCTTACTGCTAATGGTTTTTTTACTGATTATGGCGATTAACGCCATTAGTAATATTCCCATAACCGGCGTTCCCAAGGAAATTTCGTATAGTCAATTTTTCCACGTCTTAAAAGATAAACCTGAAAGCATAAAGCAGGCCACTAAGATTGAAACTCTACTGCAAGGAGAATTTACGGATAAATCAAAATTCTTTGTTAATCTTCCCGAGAATGACCCAGAGATGCTTTCTCTCATGCGCCAGAACCTTAAGGATTTTGAAGTTAAACCGGCGCGTACATTCTGGGTTTCCTTGTTTATGAATCTCGGTCCAATCCTGCTGCTGATTTTTTTCTGGTGGATGATGGCTGCCAGAGGAGAACAGTTGGGGAGCAGGATCATGAGTTTTGGTAAGGTTAAGTCTAAAATTCAAAGTGAAACTGAAAAAGCCACCTTTAATGATGTCGCCGGAGTTGATGAAGCAAAAGAAGAATTAAAAGAGGTAATTGAATTTCTTAAAGACCCTAAAAAGTTTCAAAGGTTAGGAGGAAAAATCCCTAAAGGGGTGCTTTTAATCGGCCCTCCAGGTTGCGGGAAAACGCTGATTGCCCGGGCAGTAGCTGGAGAAGCAGGGGTGCCTTTCTTTAGTATCTCCGGCTCTGATTTTGTAGAAATGTTCGTGGGAGTCGGAGCTAGCCGAGTGAGAGATTTATTTGAACAGGGCCGTAAAGCCGGGAAAATCGAAGGTAAGGGAGCGATAATTTTTATAGATGAAATTGATGCTGTAGGGCGCCTGCGTTTTTCCGGTATTGGAGGCGGTAATGATGAACGCGAGCAAACACTCAACCAGCTTTTGGTTGAAATGGATGGTTTCGATGCCCAGCAAG
>Ga0182027_10004335_pt1 | contig 22026 bp, 16 predicted proteins | sample 712E1DmetaG_FD_121300 | JGI IMG/M metagenome (GOLD analysis project Ga0182027, IMG submission 121300) | Permafrost microbial communities from Stordalen Mire, Sweden - 712E1D metaG (Illumina Assembly) | ecosystem: Environmental > Terrestrial > Soil > Wetlands > Permafrost | place: Sweden... | reverse complement strand
TGCCACGATATTCCAGGAGTTCCATGACTCCGCGGAGACTTTTATGGGGGATTGTTCCATAACATCCGCTTTCTAGGCGTTCCGCCGCATAATGGAGGTGTCGTGAAATACTGAACAAACCGTGCAAGGCTTCGCTGTACCTAAAATAGTTATTGTCTCTGGCAAGGCAAATGCTAATTGATGATTGTAGGACATATTGCCGAACCCCGCACGCACTTGGCGTGGCGCTGCGCCGGCGGTCGGTTCAACCGGTGGTCTTTGTTCCCCTATACAACGCGTACTCGTACAGTCGGCACTCGATTGTGCCGTTGAGGAAGGGAGTTTTGCGGCCGGCCTTGAGCCCGATCTTCTTCACAAGATCAAAATTTCCCGAGAAAACGTAGCCCGTGTATCCGGCGCACCGTTGTTTGAGGAAGTCGCCGATTCTCTTGTAAAGAATCGGAAGCTGCGCCACATCTCCCAGGCGATACCCGTATTCCGGGTTCATGATAACAATACCGGAGCCGGATGGAATCGTGGTCGCGTCGAAATCGCATGTCTCAAACCGGACAATCGAATCGACGCCGGCAGCCTTGGCATTCTTTGTGGCGTTTTCAATCGCGCCGCGATCTATGTCCGTAGCTATGATTTCTGCGCCGGGTGCGGTCTTCTCCAGGGCACGAAGTCTGTCCAGCACCTTGGAGAAATCGTTGCGGTCAAAGGGAATAAGATGCATGAAACCAAAATTTGCTCGTATCGTCCCAGGCCTCCTCCCGAGCGCCATGAGCGCGGCTTCCACGGCAAGCGTTCCGCTCCCGCACATGGGATTGACAAAATGCGTTTCTCCGGTCCATCTTGTGGCACGTATGACTCCGGCGGCCAGACTCTCCTGCATCGGCGCGCCGCCTGGATAGAGCCGGTAGCCGCGTCGCGACAGCGCCTCGCCGGACGTGTCGATGTACAGGATACAGCGATCGTCCTGCCAGTACAAATGCACCACGGCCCCGTCTCTACGTGGCCCGCTGTCGCATCGTTTGCCGATCTTTGACGCCAGCCTGTCGACAATGGCATCCTTGCACCTGAGATTTGCATATCGCGTGTCGGTGATTGATGCGGTCTTTACGGTTGACGTCACCGTAAGTGTCGTGTCGAGCGGGATGAGGTGCTCCCAGTCGAGAGACGATACCGCAGTGTAAAGTTCGTCCGGAGTCGCGCAGGTTTGCGCAAGTACCTGGTACAAAACATGGTGAGCGGTTGAAAGTGACAGGTTGAGAATGATGCAGTCGTGCAGCGTGCCGCGGGTGCGCACGCCGGTATAAAATTGCCCCGATACTTCCATACCAAGTTCTACAATTTCGGATCGCACAGAGTCCGATAGCCCTTTCGGGCAGGTAACGAGAATATCCGACGTATCCCGTCTAAAATCGCGCGGAAGCATTCGCGATAGTGGCCTCATGTTGCAGGTGTCAAAAATCCGAAGGGCAAAAAAATACATTGTCGTGGGCCCCCTTAGAACGACTGTTTGGGACCCACGCCCGGGCCGTTTCATGAAGGCGAGAACTCCAACTATTGCATGGCTGCAGCCAGCGGATGCCAGGATGGCACGGCGCTTTCCACGCGTGGCGGGGATGCCTTGCCAAAAGTGACGATTGTTGCTCCTTTTATGTCGGACGGAGCGAGGACCGAATCCGTGCATGAAACCGATATTCCGGCGATGCTCACCGAGACACGATTGCGCTTTGGGAAAGCGGTACCCGCGCCATCGTGCATGATGGAAAGAGTGCATGAGGGCGCGGGTACCAAAAGGCAGGGCACATGTACGGTTGTACAACATGCTCCGTATTCACGGGCAAACGAAAGAAAGTCCGGGCAGACGGATGCGAAGCTATCTACCGACATCACCATGTGGACGTGATTATCGCCGAGAACAGGCTCCACGAATTGAATGGCGTTGCAGGGATCCTCCGTCAGGAAAATAGCGTTGACCGTTGAACCTGGCGCTTGCCTCAGCCACGGTTGAATGACGCGGGAATACGTTGTTTTCGAAATTCCTTTTCCGTCAAATCCGATTATCCAGACGCATCTATTGGGCCAGCGCACAGCGGCAAGGTGTGCTTTTTTGACCGAAAACAGCACCATCTGCGCTGGAGAATGGTTCATTTGCCAAAGCACGAGCACCGTCGACGCTGTCACGAGAAAGCCGCCTGCAACCATCATGTATCGTCGCACAAAACCTTGTTTGACTGCGCAGAGTCCCGCGAGCAAGCATGCATACAAGACGTACACCCCGGGAAGAAACTTCGGCAATGCCACGGTAGAGAACTGCAGGCTGGAAATTGAACCCGCGCTTTTTATCATCACGTCGATGAAGAACTCTGCCGCCGCCATGACAAAGGGGACTGCCGGCGGAACAACAACCTGCAGAAAGAATCCAGCCAGGGAAATCCACATCGAAACCGACATCAAGGTGATGGCAAACAGGTTGACAATTATTCCCGACATCGACAGTGTTCCGAAATGATAGGCGATGATGGGCGCAGTCGAAAGGAACGCTGCGACGGAGATGAAAAGGGGAGAGGCAAGCGGCGAAAGGACTTTCTTGAGCGGGAACCTGCCGGAATCGTTCCACAACCGCATGAGCACCGGATAGAGCGCTCCAATGGCTGCCGTTGCACAAAAGGACAATTGGTACCCCGGCTCAAAAAGCGACAAAGGAGAAAACAGCAGCCACCCTATGCCCGCAATGCCGAGAGAATTGAGCATACTCGGTCTTCTCTGAAAGAGAAAGGAAACCAGAACAACGCTGGTCATGACAGCTGCTCGAAAGAGCGAGGGAACAGGACCAATAAAGAAAAGGTACGACCAAACGCAAACGAGTACGATTCCCACCTTCGCACCTTTCGGAATGGGCACCAGGAAGAGAGCCGCGAACAACGCAGCCGATACAATGGCCATGTTGAATCCCGACAGCGCCAGCAGGTGATAGATACCGGCCCTAAAGAATATGCCTTTCATGCTTTCCGTAAGATCGCTTCTGTCGTTGAGGAAGGAAGCGACGATAATCGCCCTGTAGTCGCTGTTGCGAATCGACAGGGCGGCTTTATACACTGTGGTACGTGCATACCGGGAAAGCGCATTCCAGAATCCCCGACCTTCACTACAGGCGACAATGGAATCGCAATTGAAACCGCCCCAGGTATCGTTTGACAAAAGGTAACTGTAGTCGTCGAAAGCCCCGGGGTTTACTGCCGGACGCGGCGGAACATACCGGCCCGCGAGGGTGACTCTCCCTGCGAAGCACGGTTCCTTCCCGCTGCGGCAATCAAGCACCTTATTCCTCAACACTCCTTGCTGTGTTCCGGAAAAGAGTGAATCGCATCGTACCGGAAAAACGAATGTGCCGCTGGACAGCACCGGGGAAGACAGCACCGTGCCGGTGAGATAACAGTGCTCGCTGCCGGACAAAAACGACCGGGCCGCCGAAAATTCGATACATTGGTGAGCAAGCGAAAGGCCGGCGGCCGCCGCACCGGCGACGAAGAAGGCGGCAAAGCGTGTGCAGGGCCGTTTCAAGAGAATGCCGCCGCACAGCGACAAAATGATTGCAGCAGTGAGAACGGTATTATACAATATCGAAGCAAAATGCTGGACGCGCAGGACATAGTGTCCGGCAACGATACCGGCCGACAATCCGATCCAGCCGACAAGGCCGGGGAGTCGCAGCCAGTCTGCAAAGAGGGGAAACGCTCGCGCCGTGCGTTTGAAGAATTCGATACCCTTGTACATCGAACATCAAAATACGATTTTGGACAAACGACAACTCCACAAAAAAGCAACATTTGGGAAACAACAATGAGCACGGTTCCCAAGAAAGACATCTGTATTCTTGTCGTTGACGACGAGAAAGAGATGCGCGAGATGATCGTGGACTATTTGGACAACGAGGGGTATGGTACGCTCTCGGCCGCAAACGGGAGGGAAGCGCTCGATGCGGTTCTCCCAACCCGCAAGATAGATCTCGTTCTTTCCGACATCAACATGCCGGTGATGAAGGGCTTCGAATTGCTCAAGGAAGTCCGCGAACAATACCCTTATATCAAACGGGTGCTCATTACCGCATACAACGTGGAGGACTATCTCGAACTGGCGATGAAACATGATGTGGGCAATATCTTCGTCAAGTCGACGCCGTTCAATTTTTACGAATTGTCAACAATGCTGGAGAACCTCATTTCCGGCGACATTTTCGGGGTGTCAAAGTACTTTGAAAAACCGGTGCTGGAGAAGAAATTCGTCATAAAGAAGGGCAACCGTCTCGACGCATATGCAAACGAAATTGTTGCAAATCTTCCCAATGTGACCGGCGCGAAAAAAGTTGAGCTTGTTCTTATCGAGCTGCTCGCCAATGCCGTCTTCTACGGCATCAGGAAGGAAAGGGCCGACAACAAGGAAGCATGGGACTACGATTTCGAACTCGCCGATAACGATGCCCCCTGTGTTACGCTGATCGCCGACATGGAGAAATTCGGTATTTCCGTCCTGGACAGGGGAGGCAGGCTCAGTAAGAACGATGTGCTGTACTGGCTCAACAGGCAGGTCACACGGGACGGTGCCGGCGTGCCGCTGGGCGTTTACGATTCTCACGGCAGAGGCTTTTACATTGCGCGTGAATATATAGACAGGCTTATTATCAACATCGACAGGAACATGCGTACCGAAATTATTATGATCAACTATATTTCCCAAAACTACACAGGATACAAGCCGCTGTATATAAACGAAATATGATGCTTTCCTCACGAATTACTCCAGGTCACCGGAAGCCTTCACTTGTCTCATATCTTTCAGACCGTTTCACCTATCTTCCCAAAGAAGAATGGCTCAAAAGGATCCAGGATCACAGCGTGCTCGTGAACAATGCCCCGTCGCTGCCGGACGCGGTGCTCACCTCCGGAGACATTGTATCGTACGATCTTCCGGAGTTTGCGGAACCGGAAGCCGACACCAATTACAGTATTGTTTACGAAGACGAATGGATCATGGCGGTCGACAAACCGGGAAATCTCCTTGTGCACAAGGCGGGCAGGTCGATTACCAAAAACCTCGTTTTTCTCCTGCGCCACTGCTCGGCGAATCCATCGTACGCGTCGGTCCACGCGGTGAGCAGGCTCGACCGCGAGACATCGGGGCTCGTGCTGTTTGCCAAAAACATGGACTGCCTGAGGCGCCTGCACCGTGACTTTGCGGCAGGTTCGGTTGCAAAGGAATATCTCGCGGTTGTCCACAACACTCCCGGAGAGAAATCAATGACGGTGGATCTGCCGATCGGGCAGGACGTTGCCTCGGAGGTAAGCTACAAATTTGCCGTGGATACGGCGCATGGGAAAAGCGCGAGAACCGTGATTGAAACCGTGAGCAGTGCAGGAACATATGCCGTCATCAGGGCCAAGCCCTTCACGGGCAGGACGCACCAGATCCGGATCCATTGCGCGGCCATCGGCACTCCCGTGGTAGGCGACAAGCTCTACGGCATGGACGAAGCAGCCTACCTCACGTGGCGCAATGACCCGCCGGGAAACCTCCACCTTCTCGAATTCCCCCGCCAGGCGCTCCATTGCCGGACTCTTTGCTTTGAGCACCCTGTGCATCGATCGCCGCTGACACTCAACGCGCCTATTCCTCAAGACATGGCGGCATTAATTGACAAATTAGGATTGGCTCTTTAGACGGGGGCAAATGCGATTGCCCGGAACTAGGGTTACGTCACCGGATTACGATCGACGGAGGCATATTCCCTGCGGGGCAGGAAGATTTCGTCGAATCGGGCTGCTCCGGCTGGTTCGAAGCGTAGGGCGGGACACGGGTGTTGAACATCACAACCATTTCACCTTTGGGTGTCTTTTTAGAAAAAATCGCGATCAGGGCCTGCGGCGTTCCGCGAAGAAATTCCTCGTGCATCTTTGTAAGTTCCCGAGCAATCACCACCGCCACGTCCCCGAGTATTTCATGCATGTCATGGAGAACCTTGACAATGCGGTATGGGGATTCGTAGAAGACAACAGTTCGAGGCTCCGCCTTCATTTCCTCAAAAAACCGCCGCCTGCGGCCGCTCTTGACGGGAAGGAAGTTTTCGAATATAAACCTGTCGGTGGGAAGGCCGCTGCACACAATCGCCGCGATGGCGGCGCAGGCGCCTGGCACAGGCACAACCTGAATTCCTTCCCGCACCGCTTCCCGCACCAGGTAGAATGCCTCATCGGCGATTCCCGGTGTGCCGGCATCGCAAATGATTGCAACATCGCGGCCATCCTTGATCGTTGCAATAATGCGCGGAGTCGTCTTCTCCTTGTTGAAATCGTGGAACGCCACAAGGTCGGGAGCCGCTCCAATATGGTTAAGCAGCACCCGCGAGTGCCGCGTGTCTTCCGCGAGCACGGTGGGAACTGCGGCAAGCACTTGCTTTGCGCGCACACTGATGTCGTCAAGGTTGCCTATGGGGGTAGACACGACGTAGAGGGTTGCCATCAGTACCCTTCAAGCTTTGCGATGCGGATAATAGAAGTGGCGCTTTTCGAACCGTTTTTCACCGACAGCTTGGCATAGTATGTTCCGTTTGCTATGCGGTAGCCTTGGGACGTTTTTCCATCCCAGGGAACTTCCTGATACCCGATGATCCCGGTGTTGTTCTGCCACGACCAGGCTACCCTGCTTCCAATGGTGTACACGACAATTGACGCCGACTGCGCCACATCCGTGAGAAGGAAAGCAAAACGGATTGTCTGAATCGTCTTGCCCGAATTGTCTTGTTTTGCCGTAAAGGGGTTCGGATGGCATGAAAAATTCTTGATGGTGAGGTCTTCGCCGGGCAGGAAGGCGAACGTCGTCGCGGCCACGTTACCCGCGAAATCTTCGGCCATCACTGTCAGAGAATCGACATTCGATTCCTTTTTCGGGTATGCCGTGCACGATATCTGAGTCAAATCCGATTGCACGGGAATATGCGACACGAGCGCCGTGTCGAGACTTTTCTTGTCGAGCAACACTCTTACCGAAGAGGGGACAATGCCGGAGGCGTCCGAGAGAAACAGGTTGAAGGGCTTACCCTTGGCCGCGTAGTCCAGAAAGGTGAGGTTGCGGCCGTCTACGGATGCCTGAATTTGCGGAGGCTGATTGTCGGAAAGCAATCCGAGCGCAAACGGACCGCTTCTTGTCGCATGCATCACGCATTTCATTTTTGCCGAATCCGACGAACCGGGCTCGCTGCGCCAGACATTAAGAAGCGAATCGAAGAGCAGTACCCGAAGCCGCGCGGTGGCGGGGTAGGAGGCAAGACGCTTTGCGGCAGGCAACGTGCTGTCGCGTGGAGAACGATAGAAGGTCCATGCCAGACTGTCGGCGGCCGAAAGCGCCGGCCGCAACCACGCAACAAACCGCGACACGGAATCGTCGGAAAGCGGCGTCCAGTACGATTCGGTCCGAAGCGGATGCTGAGCCGCGATGGTGTCGGCAACAAGGAAAATGCGGCGCCTGGGTGTGAGCGTTGCCAAAGGAGAAACACATACCGTGTGCCCAGCCGCGCACAGCGTATCGGCGCTCGTGGCAATGTCGGCATGCACAAGCCGAACGCTGCGATGCGCTGTGTTGTTGTCGCGGGAGATCTCGTCAAATGAACCTGATTGGTTTGCGATGGCGGTTACCTGTAAGGTCCCCTGCGTATCCGGGAGCGCAAGGGAGAAGAACCTTGTTTTTCCAGGCAACAGTGAGTCGGTGGAAAGGACTGTGCCGATGGGAGTTGCCGGCGCGGACAACCCTAAGTAGAACGTCACACCGAAGGGTGGCGCGCTGGCATTGCCGCCATTCAGAACTTGGCACTGTGCAAACAGTGAGTCATTGCGCCAGACGACCGTCACGCCGCCCGGCGTAAACATGAGATCCGGCCTTCCAAGAATGGTAAACGAATATACGTCGGTGGTGTCTGAAAATCCGTTTCCGATCACCCTGAATTTGACAAGCAGTTCGTCTCCCACCATGCCGTTGAATGCGATGGGAATCCTTGCGTTGGTTCGCCAGGTTCCGGTACTATCGGCAAACATCGAGGTTCCCTGGAAAGACGGATTCGTCACGTACCGTGGTATCACCGAATAAAGACACAGTACCGCGTCGGCCTTTCGCGAACTGTCGAGTATTTCAATTGTTGTCGAAACGTTGACGCTGTCGCCATAGCGAAGCGGTGTAGGCGAAACTGCCACGTTTCGGAATAGGACCGTACTTTTCGAAAATGTCGAGTAGCCCCGCAGTTCTTGAGTGTCGTTCCAGGCAAATGCTCTCACGAGGCCGCGGGATGTCCTGAGAGAATCCCTGACAGGACAAACGCCACGAAGGGAGTCGGAGCGCACGTCCCAGGAAAACTGGTTCCAGGTGAGAAAATCTGCGCCGAGTGTTACCCTTGCCTGGCCACTCTGAATCGGCGCGCAATATCCTCGCACGGAAAGAGTGTCCTGCGGCCGCATCGCGGTTTTCTCCACGGTGAGCCGAAGCGAATCCGGGGCAAGCGCCCAAGGCAGCGCCGGGTCGCCCAGAAGATTGTATTCCCGGACAAGAGCGGTGAATTCCGTTCCGAATCGAACGAGCATGTTCATCTTCGCGTACGAAAGGAGATCGCCCACGCTCTCAAAGCTCCCGGCTACGGCATTCTGGAGCATTAGCCTATTCATGATCAGGTTCCCGCGTTTTGATGTATATCCCGAAGCGCCGAAAAAACCGACGCAACCGTTCTTCTTGACGCGAAGGAATTCTTCTCCCAGCGACTGGTAGTCGACGCTTTCGAAATCTGCCGTGAGACAGGTGAAGCTGAATACAATGGGCAGCCGCCCAGCGCGGTCCCATTGGCCGTTGTAGAGTTTGTCGAGATCGGTGTAACTGAAAAACCTGCTGTCCGACCACACCAGCCCGCCGCCGTGGCCGTCGAAATTGATGGCGTAGACGCCTGCATTTATCAATCCAGCCAGGTCGCTGGACGCGTTCGACTGGTCGTGATAATAGCGCGATTGTGGATCCCCGTCCAGACGATACACATTCATGGTCGGGCCAATCACCTCGGTTTGAGTATTGTCGTTGAACGCGGTAAAATCACTTTCGGCGCCGCCGACAAGCAGAAGGTTGTCGTGCCATGGCCCGCATGCGCGTTGCGTCAGGTACCCGACAGTCTTGGACACTATGTTCTGCAGCTCGGTCCGGTTTTCGGCGGGGAAACGGCCCACGTTGATATCAGGGAAATCATCGTCGCTCAAAAACGAGGCGAAATAGCCGTCGTCCGAGGCAGGCCCCCAACCGGGCACGCCGCCGAGATGCGTGGGGACGATATTGCGCCCCCGGTTGATCTTGTCGAGGTCGTAGGAGGTGTCGCCGCCGAGCAGAAGATAGCGGGGGTGTTTTGCAGACGACAGCGAAAAAAGGTATTGGAGAAACATGCGGATGGCTTCCGGGTCCGCAATGCCGCCGGAAAAGGCGTTATAAACATCGGAAATGTCGGCAAGCGCGACGGTCCAGCCTTTTTTTGCATAGGCGTTGACAAAAGGCCTAAAGTCGTTGAAGAAACTGTCCACGGTAACAACAACATAGTCGGCCTTTGCAAAGCCGCTCCAATCGCGACGAATGGTGTCGAGAGACATTCTGGCTGGAGCCAGCCGCATCGAAACGGTCTGCGCGAGGAATGAATGCACCGCCGCAAGGCTGTCTTGAAACACAAGCGAATATGACGGCTTCCCGGCGGCGTTTGCGCTTTGCACCGTAAACCCGGTAAAGAGTCTGAAATTGCCGATGTCCCACAAGTCAAACGAACCCGACGAGAAACCCGTGACCTCAAACTGGTAGATACCATTGACGTCGGAGCTGCTATTCTTGAAAAGCAAATGATCCTTGTCGGCGACAAAATTGCGGTAGTACTCAATTTCGATCCAGTTGAGTGCCGACAGGTCCGGATAGGTTTGCAGCTGCTGGCCGCTGCTTTTAGGCACTCTGCTGAACGTGATCTTGTTGGTGTCGTTCTGGAATAGTGACGATGGGAACGGCGAAGAAACAAAATCGAATTTACTCTGGCCATCCCATTCCGCGATTTGTTCCTGTCCGCCAGGCGCGTTGTCGTTGAGGTAGATATACAAACGGTGGTTTGGAGATACCGATGAGACGTTGGACATTCCCTGAAAGCGGATGTGCAGACGCGCGGTGAGGGAAGGATCCGTGGACGTTGTCGGGGAAGGAACATCAATCGTGAAATTGGTGATCGCGCTGGCGCCGATTATACCCCAGTACCAGTTGTCGTCAAGATTCTGCGACGAATCGCCCATTTCGCTCACGGCATTGACGCTCCCGAGAAACAGCACCTGATTATCCTGTTCCAGATGCAGGGTATCGTAGAACTCATGCGCAAGGATTTCCGTAGAAGTCCCCTGACTATATACCGTTGCATCTTTTCGTTGACCGCCCGAAGCCTCCGCCACGCGGATGCCGGGCGCGATGCCTTCCCACGTGAGCCAGTACACGTTCGTATTTGAGAATTGAGACAAGGAAGTGTTTGATCCTCGTAAGAACTTGCCATAGAACAGGATCACGTCGTTATCCTGAAGAACAGCATGAAAGTTGTTTGAGACGTAGAGAGGCACTTGAGCGCCGCTGTTGTAAAGCTTGTAGACAGTGCCGGGAATTGTTGCGATGGGGACACCGAGCTTCCGCAGGGCAGCCCCGTTGATCTGATAAATTCCGTCCTTTTCGACCGAGACCTTTACGCCCCTTGTGAAAATGCCGCCGGGCTGGGGCGTGGCAAGCGCTTTCGCGAGGTTCGTGAAAGTACCGAGATAGACAATGGAGTTCTTGATGTACGGTTTGGAGCCGGCCACCGCACCCGTCCCGGCCGCGGTGATGGTGATGGCCCCGTTTTCAATAGCCGTCTTGAGGCCTTTGCCCGTTTGTCTGTACGGCGAGAAAGAAAACCATTGGAGAAAACCTGAGCCGGCCCAGCCCTTGTGGACCAACGACGCGGGCATGACCGTGCGCGGATAGGCGAAAGAGTCGGACTGGACCCGAAGGCTCAGGGTCTGGGTCGGGGAGGATGATACCGCGAGAATAAAAGAAGACTGCTCGGAAATATGTGCAATTTCGAACTTGTCAAGGCTGAACCCGACGCTTACGGCGCTGGCTGTCGCGCCGCGAATCGAATAGGATATCGCGTGGGTCGGCCACGCAACGGACAAAGCCCACCAAATTGCGACAAGAACGATTCTACCTTGCATACAGCCTTCTTACCGCCAGCGACTGGGCATTAAGCGCCGGCACTTCCAATTTAATTGCCCACGTATATCCGCCGGGCGGCAGGGGAAACAGCGATGCGGGGATTTGGTCTGCGGACTGCACCGTATCGCCTTGGTACGAATAGACTGGTATGATCGGCCGCGGTGCGCTCCATAAGAGTCCAGCCGTATCACTGTAGAGCATCGAATACGTGTAGTACCCCGCCATAACGGATGTCACATACCATACGAGGGAGTCATTTGAAATGGAATCTGATTCGAGCGGACTCACAGGTATGGGCTGCCACGCAAGTACCAGGGTATCGATGGCGCTGGTGTCGCTGGTGCGGCCGATGGAGTCGATAGCGAACATCTGAAACAATATGGTCTTGTAGGAAAGCAGACCCGGGAACCCAACGTTGTCTGCATTCTCATAATAATCAAAAACGTTGCCGGGAATTGATCTCGCGAGCAATGTGAAAGAGCTGTCGCCGATTGTCTTCTGAAAAATCGCAAATTCCCGTACGCCAAGTGATCCATTGGCGGGCATTTGCCAGCGTACATGAATAGCAGGCCGGTATCCGGGAGTTGACTGGAACGCAAATGCATCCACGCTGACTTGTGTTATGATGGGTGCCGTGAGCATCGCAGGAGGAAACGGTTCCGGCGACGGGCATGACCCGTCCATCAGGAGCGCAGCCAGGGGCGCGAACAGCAGCACTCGGGCTCGCAGTTTCACGGTGATTCCCTTTTGTATTCCTCGAGAATGAGGCATGCGGCAACTTTATCGGTGTTACCCTTGTTTTGCCGGTACTTCCTCTTCTGATATCGAATGATAACATTGGCACGTTTCGAAGTCAAACTTTCGTCCACGAAATGAACGGGAAGCCCGGTCTTTTGAGCGAGTCGCCCTGCAAAGGCTCGAATTTCCTGCGACATTGCGGTTTCCCCTCCTTCCTCGTCGAGGGGAAGTCCAACCACGATCTGAGAGGCCTGCTCCCGCCTGGCTGTGTCGCAAAGTGAGTCGAGATACTGCGGAGTTGTTTTCCTGTCGAGCGTGGGAAGGCTTCGAATGAATTCACCGTTCTCGTCGGTTATCGCGATGCCGATTCTTCGCTGTCCATAATCAACGCCGATGAGCTTCATCAACGGTTTTCGTCCATTCCATGAGAATTTCGAGCGTGGAAAGGTTAACGTTTTTCGTCCGGCTTGTCTTGTCAAGCACGAAATGGAAATGACCTTTCTTGAGATTGAGCATTTCGAACACCGCTTCGCGGCCCTGCTGCGTTTGCGTCGCGGCGTAGGAGAGCCGACCCTGCTCAAAGTAGATAAGCCCGAAGGGCTTGTCAATTACGACATAGAGACAGCCGGTCTTGCTGCCGATCTCAATGAACTGCATCACCTCGATCAGGCTTCCTTGTCCTATTTCTCCCCCAAGAGCGGATGTTTCGACGCTCTTTCGGATCGATTTTCTTCCTGTTAGCGACATGATGAGCGGAGTCACCAGCCTGAAGATATCCCTGTCGGAAAATGCCATGCCGAGAAAATGCACGTTTTGCATGGCGGCGCGTTTTGCCACGGCTTCGGCGCCGGGAACATTGTAGAAAATGACGAGGATATCCGAGGCGGACCGTTTGGTCGCAATTGTTGATTCAAGGAAGGAGAGAGCGTTGTCCCCCACCTGCCAGTCGATCACGATGACGTCAGGCACGTAGTGCGCCAGCAGGCTTGCGGCACGTTCGAACGTCGATGCCGTTTCGATCTGAAAACCAATCTCGGAGAAACACTTCGACAGGGTTGTTGTCGTGTCGGTAAGAGAATACTGAATCTGCTTTTCTGATTTTGCAACTACGAGAAGATCCTTCTTGACCGCAACTTTCCGCATCGGCTTTGTTCGAAGCGAAATGACGATCAGGAGAATCGCCAGGCCGAGCAAAAGGACTCCCGCTCCGCCCAAGAGCGCAAAAAGAACAATCTGTGGAATTTTCGCCGTTGCAGGAGGCGTATCCACAATTCGTCCATATCGACGGTCCACCCATCCGACATGCGTGCCAAACTGGATTTTGCACCATGACGTGCCCGCGTAAAGGAGCGGGTAGCACTCGCTGTTTCGTGCAATCCCGAGAATCGGAGAGTCTGGGCTTACGGATGCAAGAATTCTTGCCGGACTCTCGGTAATCTCGAAAAACTTCTGGCCTGTGCCCTGTTGCCCGGCTTGATTATCACCGGATTGCGATTTTTCGGAAAGGGGCTTGGCCTGCTGCAAAGGCTGGACGGAACGGGAGACTGCGCCGGCGGACTCGGGCGCCGACGACGCAGCTTCTTTGCTTGCATGAATAGGCATAACGGAAGCCGGCGGAAGATCCACGGTGACGTTGAGCGGTTTCTTCTGCTTTCGAGGGCTTTTCCTTTGTGTCGTCTCCCCGGAAGTCTCCTGTTTCTCCTCAGGACGCGAAGCGGCGTTTTCAACAACAGGTTGCTCCTTCGGAATCTCCTGTGCGGAATTCTGCGGTGCAACAGGCTGTGCGGGGACCCTTGAAGGAGTCGACACCTGCGGTGGTTGGGGAGGAGGCGGGGAAGCCGAAGGTTGGCTTTGCTTTGCCGGTTGCGTCGCGGGTGGCAAAGCCGTTGCGGCGGAGCCCGTTTCGGCAACGTCGACATTGGCCTGAAATATCCACCCGATGCTGCCCTTGAAGTCGACGTTGAACCAGTCGCCCTTTTTGGTTATGACTTTGCAGCGATCACCCTTCTTAGCCATGCCCACCAGCTTGGCGTCGCCGTAGGGCATAAGCATCACCCTCGCAATATCCTTGTTCACCACAACATAGCTGTTATCGGCGCCGGAATTGGCAAAAGCAAATAGCAGGAAAGCTATTGTTGTAAAGGATAGTCGAGGGTGTTTCATGGCGCGCTGTCATACTTCAACGGCTTTTTGTTTGTAAATGTACATCGACACACCGACGAGCGTGCCCAAGAGAAGGATGACGAAAACAAAGAATGTCCCCAGAGGAAGATATTGAGGATTGTTTACCACGACGCCGGCCTTTTGTTCAAGCCAGCCGACTTTGTCTTTGATCTTTATCTGATACCAGGATTTGCCTTCATACACGAGCTCGAAATGATCGCCTTTCTTTGCAACGATAATAACATTTGATTTTGGATCCAGGAACTCATATACATTGACAAAGGGATTCTTGATCTCCACATACCTTGCAGCGGCATTCGAAGCGGAGTAAGAGACCAGCAGGAAGAAGAAACTCAGAAGCGAAACTGTCAGCTGCTTCATGTACAATACCTCCTCTTGGGGATGTATGACTGTATTGAATCGTTCAAATGCTCGAAGAAACTCTCTCGCGACGGACCATCGGCGAACGATACATCTATTTTAAGATACCAAATATCCGGGCCATTTACAAGTTTTATGGTGCTCAATCTAAAGGCATCCTTTTCGGTGGTGACAATGCCGTCGCATTGCCCCCCGTACAGCCCTTCTATCTCATTAATCGTGAAGACATGATGGTCGTCGAAGAAATGCGAAGCGCATGGCCGAATGCCCATATCTGCAATGAGCATCGAGAATCGATCCGGCCGCGCTATTCCCGACAGCAGCAGGGGGCTTCTGAAGGGCAAAATCTTGGACGTCTCGCCGGTGCCAAGTTTCCGCCACTCGCCAGGAACCTGGAACAAGACATATATGCCTTTGCCCGGAAACTGCAGCAGGAGTTTTTCCCGAGTGCGAATGCATGCATCCTTTTCTTTCATGCTGCCGATGATGCAGATAAAATTCGCTCGTTTCAAATTGACAAGCGGCTCGCGAAGCCTGCCCGCTGGAATCAGGCTGTCCGCAAAGGGATCCGGCGGAATGCACACAATATCCGCCGTCCGTTTCACTTGCCGGTGCTGAAAGCCGTCGTCGAGGACAAACACGGTATTGCCGGGAACAAGATTGCGCAGGTCGCGGGCGCTCTTGCGTCTGTTGGGACATATCCCGAGCCACGACTGCGGCAGGGCCTCGTGAAGCAGGGCAGGTTCATCGCCAACCTGGTTCCACGAGACAGGCTCACCGGGTTTACAAATCACCATTTCCTTGTGAGCTCTGCCATAGCCTCTGCTAAGAAAAGCGATGGAATACCCTCGTTCCACCAATTGTCGGGCAACAAGGAGGCTCATGGGCGTTTTCCCTGTGCCGCCCGCATGAACGCCGCCAACGCTGATCACCGGTCTCCCTGCTTCCTGAGAAAGCGCAGAAATGTTGTCGTAAAGGAAGTTCCTGAGAGACACTACACTGCCGTAGATCGACGACAGAACACGTGGCAGCGTTCCATTGCCAAGAGGTTGCAATCGGGTTTTGTGTGCAATATTCACCAAGAACTCTTATGCTGATTAGTATGTTTCGCGCGGAACGACAATCAAGAATAATATACGTGATGAAATCGGACCTGGTGTCCCCGTCGAAATCGAAGATTGTGCCTGTATCCCAATTCGTGTAAAGTGGGGGAGAGTCGATCCACTGGTTATTCTAGGCAACAGCAAAAACAACCCTGGATCTTTGAGCGAGATCGGGGACTATTCGTATTTCTTTCCACTCGTTCCTGCGCAACAGGTCGACCACTTGCTGCCCCTGCGTCGCGCCGATCTCGCAATACAATCTGCCGCCCGGCGCAAGAATCCTTTTGGATTCCCTTGCAAGCATATCGTAAAAATCAAGTCCGTTCCTGCCGCCGTCGAGGGCCTCATGCGGTTCAAACAGCTTGACGCTGTCGTCAAGCTGCAGCATCTCGCCATCGGAAACATACGGCGGATTGCTTACGATGAAATCGAAACAGGCAGCGGCGTTGCCCGCGATGACGCCGAAGGATGGTTCACTGCGCGAACGCGCAATTCTCCCTGCCACAGACAACGTCCTGATTGCAGAGAACGCGTTGCAACACAGAAGCTTGACGTTGGGTGGCGAGCAATTGATACGTGCGATTCTCAGCGCCGCAGGTGAAACGTCGAGACCCACGCCGTGCCACCGAGGACGATTGAGCGCAAGGGCCGCGCAAATCGCCCCGCTCCCGACACCAAAATCAAGATACCTTTCGTGGTTCGCTTTTTCGTGCGCAAGCACTGTTTCCACCAGTATTTCCGTCTCCGGACGCGGAATGAGCACATCCGGACCCACCACAAGCGAAAGAGAATAGAAATGGGCGATCCCAAGGACATACTGCAGGGGCTCGCCGGTAAGCCGGCGCTTGATGAAGGTATCGACACGAGCGCGTTGCTGCCCGTCGACCAGCCGGGTGGGTGAGAGGTACAAGTCGCTTCTTTGACAACGCAGGACGTGCTGCAGTATGCGTTCGGCTTCGGAAAGCGAAAGTTCGTCGGCTATGGGGAGAAGCGCGTCGCGCGTGGAGCGCAAAAGTGCGGAAAATGTTGTGGCCATAGCGGGCCCGTATCGGGAGTAAAGTCTTACGACGTTGTACTGGTAAGCCGGATTCTCTCGTTGAGATCGGCGGCGGCAAGCTTGTCAATCACTTCCTGCAAATCGCCGTTGATGATTGCATCCAGCTTGTATAGCGTCAAATTGATTCTGTGGTCGCTCAGGCGGTTTTGAGGAAAATTATAGGTCCTTATTTTCTCGCTCCGGTCCCCGGAGCCCACCATACTCTTCCGGCTTGCCGATTCCTGGGCTTGTTTCTCGGACATGCGCAGATCGAACAGGCGAGAAGAAAGGATTTTCATGGCGCGCGCCTTGTTCTTGTGCTGCGATTTTTCGTCCTGGCACGTCACCGTAAGGCCGGTGGCGAGGTGGACGATTCGCACCGCGGATTCAGTTTTGTTAACGTGCTGGCCGCCCTTGCCGCCAGCTCGAAACACGTCGATGCGGATTTCCGACGGGTCTATGCTGACCTCGAGGTCGTCCGCTTCCGGAAATACTGCAACCGAAGCTGCCGACGTGTGAATTCGGCCCTGCGCCTCCGTCTGCGGCACGCGCTGCACACGGTGGACGCCCGACTCATATTTAAAAGTTCCGTAGGCACCGTCGCCTTTTACGAGGAAGATGATTTCCTTAATTGCGCCGATGTCGCCGTAGCTTGAGCTGAGGACCTCGAGTGTCCATCCCTTGTTCTCAACAAAGTGGGTATACATTCTGTAAAGATCTGACGCGAAAATGCCTGCCTCTATGCCCCCGGTCCCGGCACGGATTTCCACGAGCGCATTCTTCATGTCGCGGGGATCTTTGGGAACCAGATAATATTTGATCTTCTGTTCGAGCCCGGGCAGTTCCTGTTGAATCCGCTCGTTTTCCTCTTTCGCCATTAAGCGCAATTCGAGGTCGGATTCGGAGGCGAGCAACTCCGTGTTGCCGGCCAGCATTTTCACCATGCCAAGATACTTGAGGTACTCCGGCATGTTTCGTTTGACGGAATTGTATTCCCTGCCGAGATTTTCAAGCAGGCTCGGGTTTGCCGTAACCTTGGGGGAGGCGAGCTGTTCTTCAAGTTCTTTTTGCCGAGAAATAAGCTCCAGGATTTTTTCGATCATAAGGATGCTTTCAGGGCGGCCGACGCAATTTGGAGCTGTTCGTCGTTCGGTTCTTTGGTGGTGATTTTCTGAAGCCACAAACCCGGCATGACAAGGAATTTGACCGGCCAGACACGCTGGAATCTGTCGGAGAACCTGAGGACTTCGTAGGAACAGCCGGCGACGAGGGGAATGAGCGCAATGTGAACCAGAAGACGTACAAACACGTTGGGGTACGGGCCCCCGAAAAGGGTCACGAGCACATCGATGATCGAGAAAACAAAGATGCAGATGATTGCCACCAGAAGCAGAAAGCTTGTGCCGCACCGCGGATGCAGCGTTAAATATCCGCGCATATTCTCCAATGTTAATTCCTTGCCGTCTTCGAAGGCAAAGATCGCCTTGTGTTCCGCGCCGTGATACTCGAATACCCGCCGTATATCCTTCCAGAAGCTGATTCCCAGAAGGTAGAAAAGAAAGAGGCCAATGCGAATGGCGCCCGCGCAACCGTTGAACGCGAAAACGGAATTCTTGAAGAGAATCTGGGAAATGAGCATAGGGAGATACATGAACAAGCCCAGACAAACAATGAGGGCCACAGCGAAACTCATGGCATAGGCGATATTATCCGACAATTGAGTGGTTCTGGAGGATTCGGGTTGTTCGCCGGCTGCGATTTGCGCCGACCGTGTGAGCGCCTTGTAGCCGATTTTAAGCGACTCGTACAAGCTAATCGCACCCCTCACGATCGGCGCCCCGAGCGCCCTGTGCTGTTTGACAATGGAAATGAATGGGAATCTTTCTATGACGGTCTCGCCGGAAGGTCTGCGCACGGCCCAGGATATTTTCTGCTTACTTCGCATCATGACACCCTCAATTACGGCCTGGCCGCCAACCTTGCTCTTTTTCACTGCCATCTGGGCGAGGAACAGGGGAAATAGAGCCATGGAGGTTAGGTATGGGTGCTTTTTCATGCGAAGATCCCCTTGCAGAAAAAAGGAACGGGCACGAAAGGAGTTATCCCTTCTGCCCGCTCGAAAAACCCTGTGAATACTACGATTCTTTTTTTGTTCCGGCATACCGTTTGTTGAATCGCTCGACTCTTCCGGCGCTGTCAATGAGCTTTTGCTTGCCGGTGTAAAACGGATGGCATTTGTTGCAAATGTCGATGTGAGTGCTCTTGATAGTGGACTTTGTTTCGATCACGTTGCCGCAAGAACAGGTAAAGGTTGCGGCTTCGTATTTGGGATGAATTTTTTCCTTCACGAAAACCTCCAGAGCGGGTATTGTAAATGCAATTTGTTAAAAAATAGTTCAATGCGCGAATGCAAGTCAAGAGATGAAGACTTGGTGGGAGGTGGGGTGGGATTTGGTCGCCTGGCGGGAATTTATTCGAAGGAACAATTGGGGTATTTGATAAAGTTTACATAATATATATTATGCGACATACACTATAGGGTTTCATTGCGAAGGCATCTTCCATGTCAAGCTGCCTTTCTGTCTCCAACTTCGACTTCTTTCTCCCGTAGGTTGCACGAATTTGTTGATTTCACAAATCCATCCTCTGTCCCAGGCCTAACTCTTTTTGCTATCTTCATTCGATCGTAAAAGATATTTTCGAAAATCCCTTTGGATTCTCGTCTGAAGCATCATCCTAAATTGTGGACTCACTTGTTTGAGCCAATGCTTTTTCAGACTTCAGGCCCAGGCAATCCGACTTCGCCCGGAACCAGCCCAGGATCTGATGTTTGACCTGGGCCTATACAGTTATCTCAATCGGCTTAGGCTCAGTAAGTTGCAACGAAACTGTTGGTAGACTTTCTGTTCAGAATTTGGCAGGTTAGACATCCCTTCGGAACTTATTCTAGTTCGCAAGACATTCAAAATACAAGTGATAAGTAAACTTTTTATCCAAACCCGGAATTTATCTTTAAAACTCAATTCCTTTGCGGGCCTTTGCGCCAGCCCAAAAACAGCACCGGATTTGCCTTATTTATCTAACTAAATCAGCGTGTTGTATGATTTCCAGAGCAGCGTTTCTTCCCGTCTGGACAAGTTCCCCTCCGACCGGTTTTCTTTATCATTTCAACAAAACATCATTTAAGTATATAATATTAAGCCCAATAGCACAGTTTATCTCATCTAGAATTACCATGTCGTACCCGGCAACTGCACAAGGCTTTTCTTGATGCTTTGAACCCTTTCTTAGCCATGGCAACATCTCTCGCAGTCGCTCTATTTCTCACGAAATTCCCTGAACCAAACTGTCTTACGGCTATTTGCCGACCAAACTTGCGCAATGATGTGATCTCGCAGCACTCTCTACCCTTCAGGAATTGCGCAAAATAGACCGTTAAGCCAGCCCCTATGCAGCTCTTACAGCAAGCCCAATGGCTGCCGTTGTCTTGCCTTTTCCGTCTCAAATGTACACTTGAACATATCCCTTTTTCATCTACGCTGGCTCTCTCCTGCCGGTTTCAGGTTTATCTGAAATATCAACAATTGAGTATTTCTCGCTAAAGTTTTCGGCAATACTGCCGATATAAGACATAGGGGATTTTTTAGATTCGGTGTTATGATTGATTGCAGATTCACACATTGGGAGGTGCTCTTATGAAAGTTGACCACGTACATGCCGCTGCAAACACGGCTGTACAACAGCCAAAACCCGTTGCGCAACAGCCGACAAATGTTGCCGAGAATAACAAGCGTGCGCAACAGGCTCAGCCTCAACCCGTGCCAAAAAACAATCAACCCAATGCTGCCGGCGAGCTGAATATCACGGCATAATGGTTGATTTTTAGGGACACGAAAAAGCCCCGGCAATCGGGGCTTTTTCTATTTGTTGGCCAGCCGGATTCTCTTTACCACTTTTTCCAGGACATCCACAGCAGCCCTAATTTCGGAAATTGTGTTTTCCCTGCCCAGGGAAAACCTTATGGCGCAAACGGCGTCGACTTTTCTTCTTCCAATTGCTAAGAGCGTCCGCGATGCACTTATTGACCCGGACGAGCATGCAGAGCCGCCCGAAGCGCAGATTCCCTCCTGGTCAAGCGATGCCAGCAACGACTCGGTCTCGGCTCCAGGGATGCAAAGGTTGAGTGTTCCGGGAATTCTCTTTTCGCAGTCGCCGTTTCGCAGGACCTGGTCGATTCTCCCGGCAATGTCCCGATACATCAGCTCCGTAAGGTCAAACAGAGTCCTGGCATCCGCCTCCAGAGTGCTCTGCGCGATCTCAGCGGCCCGGACAAATCCCAGGATTGCCGGCAGATTCTCTGTCCCGGTTCGCATGCCGCGCTCCTGGTTGCCACCGAAGGTTCGTGAGTCTATTTTTACCCCGGTCCGGACAAACAAGGCGCCGCAGCCTTTAGGCCCGTAGATCTTATGAGAAGAAATTGACAGGAGCGATACGAGGTCCTTTGAGACGTCTATCGGAATCTTGCCGAACGCCTGCACCGCGTCGCTGTGGAAAGGAATCCCGCGTCCATCCAACATCCGCCCGATCTCCCCGATCGGCTGGATCGTGCCGATTTCGTTGTTCGCATATATCACCGACACAAGACGCGTCGTGACGCTCAACGTTTTTTCAAGCTCATCCACATCGATTATTCCATCGTTTCCCACGGGAATCTGCCGTATGCCGTATCCTTTTGACGCAAGCGAATGCGCCGCATCGTGGACCGCCGGGTGCTCAATTGCCGAAATGACCACTTCCCCGTCTTTGCAGCGGTCCAGTGCGCCCAGGAGTGCGAGATTGTCCGCTTCGGTTCCGCCCGAGGTGAAGAATATCTCCTTTGCAGACGCGCCGATAATCGCGGCCAGGCGTTCACGCGCATTTTCGAGCTGGGCGAATGCCGTCCTGCCCATGGCATGAGTGGAGGACGGGTTGCCCCAATGCTGCTCCATGGCCGAGCGGACAACGTCCCGAACTTCGGGAAGTATCGGTGTCGTGGCATTGTGGTCGAGGTAAATCATCGAGCAGATCCTCTGTTTCTATCTCGAAAAACGGCACCGGCGTCCTTGTAGCGTCCTGTCACAAAAATAAATGGTAGGACCAGATTCAGTGTCAAAAAGTATCACGCGAGGACCGCGATTACAACCGGATGTACACCCCAGTGAGCAGCCTGTAATGCGCAAACCTTGGGATTCACGGCAAGAAGAATCAAACGAAGAAGGGCTGGAGTCTATGCCAGAAATGCATTCTTAATGTGGTCGAGCTTGCCTTTGTAAATCGTGATCACGTCAAACCTGCATT
>Ga0182027_10004333_pt1 | contig 22032 bp, 31 predicted proteins | sample 712E1DmetaG_FD_121300 | JGI IMG/M metagenome (GOLD analysis project Ga0182027, IMG submission 121300) | Permafrost microbial communities from Stordalen Mire, Sweden - 712E1D metaG (Illumina Assembly) | ecosystem: Environmental > Terrestrial > Soil > Wetlands > Permafrost | place: Sweden... | reverse complement strand
TTATATACCGTGTAGGTCTGGGAACCATGAAAAGTGTGGCATGTCCATAAAGCCAGTTGCGCCGAAAGTTAACCAGCCACAAATGATTCAAGCCACAACAACACCATATAACGGTATATTTAATGGAGTAATAGGTTCAATAGCGGGTAATGGCTCTATTGTTAGTGCAGGAACAACGGGTTGGGCATCAACAAAAGACACAACTGGTAAATATCATGCTACTTTTCCAGCTGGGACATTTTCATCAACACCGGACTGTTCTTGTACAGATGGTACGGGTTGGTTTATTTGTTCTTATGTTCAATCAACATCATCAAGTACACAAGCCAATTTTCAAATGTATAATACCGGGACTGCAGCGTATGCAGATGGGCCGTTCTCTTTCAGATGTGATAAGGGGAAATAAATAAATGGACGACAAAGAACGCCCAATATTTGAAGGCGAGATATTCAATCTACCAGATGGAACTGGTATTGAATATGATGAGGACTTTGGCTTTTACCAAAGACTCAAGCATCCTATAGTTGACGTTAACAGAATGGAAGTAACTGGTATCGCCATACAGATTGACCATGATGTTCCATATGCGAGGAAGTACGAGTACACAGATAAGTGGTCTATATTTACAAAGTTGATATTGGTTAATGGGTTTATAAAATGTCAGGCATTAAGTGGATATGAACAGAAGGAGGAAGTATGAAGATTCTAATTATAGTGGTAGTTTTATTTCTTCCGGCATGTTCTCTACTTAGATCCTGGGATTTTGATTGTATAGACGCATGCGAGAGTAATGACAAATTATCAGTATCAACTTTTAATGGAAAAAATGTTTCTAGAAAGTGTGAGTGTATAAGTAAAGACTTCTTACTAGGAGAATAGCATGTACGATCACGATCAGATATGCTCTAAAACAGGTTCTCCTGGTACTATCCAATCAAGATTTGTAAAACCTGTTGTCGACTATGATGACCAGGATACCGGGAATCATATTGTGTCTTTTGATCGTAGACAAGTTGAACTTCTTATGTCAAACGACTCCGCTAGTAATCTTTCTTTTGAAATATATGACTCAATGACAGGATATACTTTTAATTTTACTTTGAAACCAGATGAAGTAATGGATGAGAGATTCCAAGAATTCGATTCTCTCACAATAGTTGCTACTGGTGCATGGAGATATTACACTAGAACTCTGAGGCTCCCATGAGTCTTATAAAACGAAACTATGCACGAGTAATCAACCTGGAGGGTAAGTATGTCCGATCTACAAGGTTTGCAAGCGTTGGCACAATCTCAGGCACAGTTACACTCCCACCTAACTCGCAAGTCGTTCTTGATGACTTCGGCGGGACGGTTGACGCAGTGGTTTCCTCGCTTGATGGCGGTCGTCCGTCACTCCTCCCGGTTTATACTTCGGGCGGTGTTCTCGTTGGCTCTTCTTTTGATTCAAGCGGAAATTATACTCTTACTGGTATACCTACATCATATCCAGTTGCTATAATTTATAGGGTCAGAACGAAGTTAAGTTTATTCGACTCAGAAGCAACGGACATCATAGGGCAAAGCACACTAGAGGGTGGTGGTGGCGGGCCTGGGCATAATCCTGTTACTATCACAACTCCAGCAAATGGATTAAGTATTGATGGCGCTCAGGACTTGTCACTGGCACAAGCAAGCGCAACAACAGATGGAGCGTTAACTGGTACGGACTGGAGCACGTTTAACAGCAAACAACCAGCACTAGGATTTACTCCAGAGAACGTATCAAACAAGGATGCTACCGATACGCTTGGCGCAAGTGATACAAAGTATCCAACACAAAAGGCAGTAAAGACATATGTTGACACAGGACTTGGAACAAAGCCAAATATGTCGGCACTTGATACAGAGATACTGTTTGATGACGCCGGAACAATTAAAGGCGCAACTAATTTTACTTATAACAAAACATCCAAAGAGATAAGGGGACAAAACAACGTTACATATTTTATTCTAAACAAGGTTCTGTCTCCCGGCACAGGAGATCCAGACTATACTGCCGCTGATTTTTACAACAGCAATTCGTCTGCTGGAGTAAGGATGTGTACTTCTGATGGTGATACAGCGGTTGCTTTGTTAGCATTTAAGGGGACGAACATTGCGGTAATGGGAACACCTAATGCTGCCATGGAGTTTCAGGCTGGCAACTTATATGCGGCGCACGCCTCAACAGCAATTGGAACTTGCACTGTTGGGATATATACAAATCCATCTACTTCAAAAACATATATTGGAGCATTGGGCGTAGAAGATTTTGGAGATGGAACTTCTGCGGGAGTAGCAGCTATTGACGGAGATGATAATGCGGTTATCTTGGCTGATGGAACAAATGCGATAACAGCAGCAGGAAAGGTAGAGATAACAAATGATACTGTTGGCATTGTAGAAATATGTAAAAAGGCAACACTTACAGAGTCCCCTGTTGGGATACACTTTGCTGGTGGAGATATTGATGTTCGAATAGGCGATCTTGATATTTATGGCGCTGCCATGATTTTGAACAAGGGCTTAGTGCAAACTAACTTCTGTACCGTTGGTGAAGCCATGGCTCTATTTGCCCCAGACGTTGAGGTAAGAGTTGCTTCCAATGATGGTTTTGCGGTAGCGGGTAAGTATACCGATCCACATACCTCTGCTGAATATACTGGTGGCCTTGGCGTGAAGGAAATAGACCTTCCTGCTGGTGGATCTGTTTCTGTTGGCGCGGCAGCAACAGATGGAACAAACCTAGCAGTTATTGCAGATGGAACAAACGCACTCAACATAATAACTGGGCCAATAGCAGTATCAGACGAAGAGCAGTGGGAAAGATCTGGAACTGGACTTGCAGAGCTTGGCAATAATTGTCCGGCAGATGACACAGCTAGTCCACATAAATGGCTGAGAATAAAAGATGAAGAAGGTAATACCCTTTATATACCAGCTTGGAAATAGGAGAAAACTATGGCACTAACATCAGAACAGAAAATACGCTTAAGATTAGTTGTTGAATACTTGTCAAAACCTGGATTTAAATCAATGCGCGTCAGCGATGTTTTAACAAAGATAGCACAAAAGACGGACGAGGAAGTGTTGAAAATAGTTGAGGATGTTGAATATAACATGGCAATAGACGCAACGCCAGCACCAGTAAAAAGGGTTATTGAATTATAACCCAATAGTGTTATAATGGAGTGGTATTATGGAAATAGCAAAGTTTGTACTAACAATAGTATTTTCAGTAGTATCCTGCTCCATTATTTTGGGATCTTGTATCAATTCTAAGATAGATGCAAAGCCCACGAGAGAAGAGTTCATAATGGTTCAAAAGAAGGTAGAAAATAGCGTTTCCAGGGAAGAGATGGTCTATATCCATGAAAGTCTACAACGAATCGAGACTGATGTTCGAGAGATAAGGAATAGAAAATGAGAGACACATTCGAGAACCAACTTGATCTTCTATACCCAGCTACCGCAGAGAAACTTGGTAAGTTCAAAGCTCGTATAGATGCTGAAGTTGCTCCTTGTAGGATGACTCAGGGACTTCGGAGTCTCAAGCAACAGGTTGCTATTTTTGCTCAAGGAAGAACCCTTCCCGGCAAGATAGTCACAGGAACGTCCTTCTCAATGCACAGTTTGGGCTTGGCCGGGGACTTTTGCTTCTTGGGAGCAATTCCCTATCCCGAGATTACAAACCCTTCCTGGGTCAAATTTGGGGATATAGCGAGGGAATGCGGTCTTGTCTGGGGAGGAACCTTCCCAAGAAAAGACGGGCCTCACGTTCAAGATACCTATGGACTCGAGAAGGATCTCCTTGAGCTCCTCTATAAGCAAGGTGGTATTCAAGCAGTATGGTCAAAACTCGACCAAGTAAGGGGAGTGAAGATTGGTACTTGGGCAGCAAGACTAACGAATGTAAAGACATTTTTGGAGAGTTAAATGTGCCATTTTAGCTATTGGCATGCTGGTGGTTTTGTGTTATACTCTTTAGCGGAGTATCTTTTGGGTAAAACAACCCATGGCTCTGTGTGGGGACTAATCCTTAACACAATTACCTTTATTGGAAGGAGCTTGTATGGCCGAAATTGTAGGTATTAAAGAAACGACCGAAATGCTTGATCTCGTAGTTGACCTGGTATCAGTAATTGCTGAGGCTAAAAAGAACAATGGAAAGATCGATATCGCAGATCTTCCTCTTCTTTTTAAACTTATCCCAGATCTTAGCCCAGCCTTCGATGGTATAGGACTTATCGGGAAAGAATTCAAGGATCTCTCAGTTGAGGAAGCTGCCGCGCTTGTAGCACATGTAGTGGCAAGACTCAACGTAACGGAAGAAGTCGCGAAAGAGAAGCTCGAAGCCTCCTTTGGATGGCTCGTAGCTACATATAAGCTTGTTAAAGCTTTCGTCTAAGAGGTGACTTATGCTAGGTGAGGGTGGAGATCAGATCGTAGCTATTACGGATTTTTCCGGTGGTGAGACTGACTCTACCCTCAATGGCAAACCGAACCAAAATGCGGCGCTTCGCAATCTTCTTATAAGAGAAGATAACAAAGCATACATTCGTGATGGCTTCGAGATCTACGATACTGCTACCAAGACTTCTGATACTTCCTCTTTTATGACCGTAGTTAAGCCTATGGGTCAGACCTCTTCACTTAAACTTAGAAATCTAACAGATCTTTTGGTACATACCAAGGGATATGTCTCAAGACTTATATCGACTACCTGGACTCCAACTACACTTAACGTGATAGATGCCACGGGATCTCCGGCCACATTTGGGGATAACTGTGGAGCAAACTGGGATAGTCTTAATGGAATAGACTATATGTGTGCCTCTGAAGGGTATACAAAATGGGCAAATCCCATGAGATTCTACTCTCCCAGTGGAACTGAATCTATCTCAAGAATGGGACTCCCTAAACCAGACTCCGGGGTCTATAACTGGACTCTCGCTCATGCCATAGACAAGTATAACCAAATAACTCTAGCTTTTAAGGATCATGCATTAAATCTTACACACCCGGATCATGCACATACACAGGTAGTTCCCACTGCTAGTCATCCTGCGGATATCCTAAATGGCGCTCTTCCAAATACAGATACTTTTGATCAACTTTTTAATGCAACACAACTTCTATGGAACTCAGTATATGAGCATATGCGGGATGCTAGACTGGGAGCTCCTGGGTCTCTTTTTTCCTTTCATTCTGTTATAGCAAATTTTTACACGGGGTTTCTAAGCTTCTATCCTAAGACTTTTCCACTCGAGAAAGATTTAACCCTTTTGTATAGTACTCTATACGATCTTGCGCTCGTAGTATCTCTGCATAGTACTGATATCCAAACCTGGGATGATACAGGTGGAGCACCATTACGACAATATTGGCTCCATAATAGTGCGGGATCCATTATAGATCTTGGTTTGGATAATGAGTCCGAATGGGGGCTTTATACCGCAGTAGCGTCTTTTCGTAGAAATGACTCAGCTATTTTAGGGGATCAACCCTTTAGTGTATTAGCTAAACAAATAGTGGAGTTCTTCAACTATTTTACTTATGCTGCTCCTGAAGCACCCTTCGTGTATTACAAAACTATAATTCTAAATCAGTTCAATCTTCCCACTCCGAATTATACTCTAATCCAGATGATCGGGGCATGGGTAACTATGCAGTCTTATGTTCAAAGTAATAACCCCGGAACGATTACCCCGATATATCCTAATGGGGATGCTGGTGCCACACCAATTCCAAATGCCTTCGATCTAGTTCATGATCTTGCTTCAGCTAGATCAATGGTAACTTTTATGGATGGTTTCCTAAATAGTCTTCACTCTCTTTTGGGTGGGCCCGCAAGGTCTTTAACTAGCATAGTTCTATCTAACTGCGAACTTAAAAGTGTACTATTTAGTTCTTGGAAAGATGCTAATAACTCAGTACACGAGGAGAGAAGTGAATCCCAGGACATCTCTCTTACAAACTTTGTATTAAAATATACAAGATCTGGAAATAACTATGCAGTTCAGACGATAGGGTATGGTACTCTTCCTTACTCATCTTACACAGTAGGAGTTCCTTCCACAACCTATTATGAACTTTATAGATTGGATGAGAGTAGTGGAATTTACTATTATGTAAATCAATATTCACTATCCTTAAGTACCATGGAAGACTATCCTGCAACATTACTTACTACCCGAAAAGAATTCTATGCTTCACCAACTTTCTCGGTGGTAGAAAATGGAACAATTGAGGGAGCATCAGTATTTTTCATAACGAATAACTGTGCGTGGTTTGGAGATGTTCTAGTAAGAGAACTTGATGTGGAAACACTGACCACAAGAACAGTAAGATATCCAAATAGACTATATCAGTCGATACAGAATGACCCCACCTCTGTCCCCTCTACGTTCTACGTAGAACTTGGAGAAGACATCAAGAGTGGTTCCCACGTACTCACAAAGCCTATTATCATGACATCGAAGGCTGTGTATCGTATAGATGGTCTCTTCAACGAGGATGGTTCTGGTGGTCTCATCGCGGAACAGTACGCCTCTCTCACTGGTGGTACATCTCCTTGGGGAGCAATCTCGGTCAATAGCAAAGTTTACTTTGCCGGAGAGAACAACCTCTACATGACCGATGGGTACCAAGCTCAGTGGATTGGGATGAACAAGGAAGTTTCCTACAAGGACGTTCTTAAAGACCGTGTAAAAGTTTCATATCATAAGCAAGATAAGAGTCTTTACTGGAGTATTTCTCACACAACGGTGGGATATGACAAGTTTTGGATCATGAATTTGGAAAAACCTATTACAGACGAATCCTGTATCACAACTCTTGATGGGCTTAGTTTATCTTCCCCATGCTCAACCGTGACCGATACAGGTGAAGTAATAGTAGGAGACAAAGATGGGTTTGTATTCAAGTCTCAACATTATCTTATGGCCGATGCGAAAGTTAACAGATCTTCTCATTCACTCGTTCGAAACTACCTGGGCACGATTCTTACTGACTATATTCCTTTTGATTATCGTAGCTTGCATCATAATTTTGGCACCACCCGTGAGCGTAAGTGGGTAACGCAGTATGAGTTCGTGATACAGAACTCCTCACAGGAGTTTGCAGAGAACTTTACTGCCCAACCATATTACTCCAATGATGTTGACAAACTAACAGATAAGGGTGGTGCATACACGATGAGGCCTATCCACATAGAGATGCATACCGAGGGAGTCTTCGTTGGAAAGCGTATGTTCTCGGCTGGCACCCTTCGCTGTATGTATAAGCAAGTGGGCTTCGTTAATGGTTCCGTTCTTCTTGATGATGACGTTGAGTCTGCCTCAACAGGAACCGTGGTGACTCTCTCACATAAGAGCACATTTGTACTTAACGGGGTGGCTCACTTCGAACTCTCCGACTATGTGGGATGCTTCCTATATCTTGAGAATGACAACTATGTAACTGCATACCCCATAACCGGGAATAACGGAACTCCCTTCGTAACTCCCCCAAATACTCTGATCTTCGATATAGAACTCCCAGTAGCAGTTAACAAGAAGTGGAAGATAAGAGGCGTTCCCAAGACTGAAAGATGGACAATTCAGTCAGTCACGATCCCAACCGCAGTCTTCTCGGTAACGGAGCAGAACCAGAAGGTAGCTCCATGAGCACGAACCGAGCTGGGGATATCCGAATAGACAACATCACGGATGTACACACCAGGGAGGCTATACGGCTCTTAAAAGACACAGCAAAAGGGGATGATCTAACAAGCATTGCCTGGAAATCACTAGAACTTGACATAACTGCTCCAGTAACTAAGGTGGCAGTTAAGAATCCTTCGGAGGGGATACCCTCCGATATTATAATCACAAAACAGGAGTGGACGGGGACTGTGGGAAATTTCTCATGGGACTATTCCCTTTTCACCAAAGATAGTCTATACTATACTAGTACCGAGCCTGTTAAGATACGAGCCTTGGTTGGCAAGGGGTCATAATGGAACGAAGAACCTACGGACAACTCTTACTCGAAGTACAGAACGAACTCGACTTACAGAATGAAACTATCATAACTGATGACGAATATGTGCAGTTTTGCAATGACTCCATCCAGAAAACGGAAGGAAGAATTCACGATCTACACGAGGACTACTTTCGCACAAGTGCCAGGATGAAGAACCAAAATGGAACGAATGGCCTGATCTCCTTGATGAGTAAGTATCCCCTACCTACGGGCATTTATGCCAATAAGATAAGAGAAGTAGTCTTCAATGATGGGGATCTCGTGTATGAAGTGAAGCCATACTCTCCTCGCAAGAAGTTCTGGAAAAAAGAGTACATGGATCAGTACTACTTCGATGATAATAGAGTCTTCTGGTATGAACTCGTTAACGATGTCCCATATGATCCAGCTCTCCCCAATAACTCCAATATCATGATGGAGTTTATACCTATCCCGAAGATCACTGGAGACTGGATAAATATCTACTATCTAAGAGAAACACAGAAGATACCCTACACAGCGAACACGAATGTTTATATAGATATACCCGAATTTTATGATGTCATAAAGTTCGAGTTCATGGCTAAGTGTGCGTTCAAGAGCATCAACCCAAAACTTCCCAAGTGTGAGGAATGGGCTAGGGATGCAGTTCTTAGAATGACACAAACACTAGCATGTAGAAAGGAAGACGGGTCGAGTCGTGCAGAACCTGACTTCTCATTCTACGAGGAGCATGCATAATGGGTTTCTTTGATAGCGCATTTGGTGCAATGGTAAGTCCAACTATATTTGGAGCAAAAAAACTTGGTCTTTTAAAAAGTACAGATGATGAAGCAAATGCTCTTCAGCAAGCAGGAGAACAACCTGGTCGACCAGGATATATTGACACTACAAATGGTGCCGCATATCAGGCTCTTCAGAAGGAAGGCCTCCAAGCACCGGGAACCGTATCTCCTTGGATGGCAGCTCAGAGAGGTGCCTCCACAATAGACTATGGGACAAGTTTGCAAAAGGGCAGGGAAGCCGCTAACCAACAGTCAGCCCAAGCTGCAAATAGCATGGCAGCAAGGGGAGGCTTGTCTGGGGGAGCCAGGGAACGGCTCCTACAAAATAGAAATCAGATCGCAGCCGCCAATAATGCAGCAGCAGGACAGCAGTACCAGAAGGGACTCTTGGGTATAGACTCAACAGGAGAGCAGAACCGTCTCCAGTCTCTTGGTGCTGCATCGCAGATGGAACAGGGCGCAGCCCAGGCACATAACGCCTATAACTCGGATGTATATGGGCAGGATATGAAGGCATGGGGAGCAAATAAACTCGCAGATCAACAGGCTAAGGCAGCACTTACAACCGGGGGACTCCTGGGAGGTGGTGGCATACTTGGTTCTGGACTTAAGTTTTAAGGAGATAATATGGATCCAATGACACTAGCTCTAATCTTTGGTGGTGGAACAACTCTTAAGGGAGAACTTCTGGACAATCCTGCCGAGAGCAAAAAGGCACTTATAGAAGCTCAGAAGACCCGCTACTCTCCTTGGACGGGAGTTGTAGGCAAGGATGCCAACTTCCAGGATAACTTGGGCAAGGGCGTGGAAGCTGGGGTTCAAGGATACACTCTTGGGACTAACCTCAACCGAGCTGCGAAAGAGAATGAGATGATGGATGCCTACGCGGATTCTCTTCGGAGTAAGGCTGGAGCAACGCCTTGGAACCCAGTCCCACAGTCAAATGGGCTTGGACAAAATCTACAAATGAAGGACGCTTTCTCAGGGAGATAACAATGCAAGACTTCTCTGCACTACTTAATATGAACGCCCAGAATGCCTCCACAAATCCAACAGACTTGGAAGCGTTGCTTGCCTTGGCACAAAAGAAGCAAGCGGACGAGAACACACTCCCATTACCCCCAAAGGAAGAGGTTATAGACCCAAATCTTCCGGTACATGGCAATGTGACATTGAAGTCTTCCCCCTCCGCAGGAGCAGTTCTTGCCGCTAATGCGGCAGCAGCAAAGCCAGTTGTAACCAATAAGACCGGAACGAAGAACATTCAGAAAGAAGAACAGGATCAGACCATAGCAAATGCTACTTCATCAAATCTTACCCAGCCAGTCTTTGGTGGAGTTAATAAAGTTGGTCCAAACCAGTTTGCATCCACTGGAAATCTTCCAGCAGGAATGGAAGCCCTATTCAAGAAGTATCCAGAACTTATCCCACAGTATAAAGCATTGGAAGAGGAAGCACAGAATACCCAAAATATAAGAGACACTCTTATGACCCATCGCATGCCAGCAGAGGCTAATCTTCAACCCTTACAGAACCTAGGGGCAATATGGGGCAATAGAGCACAACCGATGCCGTATGAAGCACCAAAGGCAGAGTCTTTGAAAGCCCTTCTTGATTATCAGAAGCAAGTTGAGACTGCACAGAAAGCTCCAGGAGAGATGCTTGCTAAGTATATGGCTCTTGCCAAAGGTACCGCAGGAGATGCCAATAAGTTTGGAACAACAAATGTATTTAAGAGTGGTACAACGAATGAGCAGGATGCTTCCAATACTACTAAAACGGGTGGGGATGCTAAGATGAACTTGGCACTAGCTAAATTTCATAATCCAGTTCTTGACAAAATCTCAGATAGTTTTGGACTTGCACAGGATCTTTATGATACTGCATCAAAACCTGGTAATCCTAGAGATAGACTTATGAGTTCTCTTGCTGCTATTCGTACAATGACACCGAGAATAACTGATACTGAATTGAAAGCTATTACCCAAGGAGACCCAACAATTTCCAACATGTTCAATTTAGCAATGGATAAGAATTTTGATGCCAAAACTCTTACCGATGAAGATGTAAAGGGATATATGCAAGCCATGCTTAATACCGCAAAAAGAGTATCTGAAATTGCTAATAATAAATTTGAAGAGACCATAGGAGAGGGAGTAGAATTTAGTGGGCAAGATAGAAATACTATTGCTGAAAAATATGCTAAACGAGCAGGAAGGCCCAGTTATAAATCAATAGGAGACCTAATAGGTAGTATTAATACTGGCGTGGGGAATGTCAATAAAGAGTATGCCAAAACATACCCAGAAATAGCAAAACAAAATGCTGAGGCAGAGGCTATCGTTAAAGGAACTAAAGTAAACTCTTCCAAAGAAAAAGAAGAGGCTACACAAGCCCTCAAAGATTTAGGGATAATAAAATGAGTGAATATACTGTTGAGCAGTTAAAAGCGGGATATCTTCATCCAAATGCTACTCCGAAACAAAAAGCTCTCTTTGCTTCTCTTCTTACACAAAAAGCAGAAGGAGTACTTCCCCAGAAAGAAACTACAAATGAGCTACCCACAGTACTTCCCACCGGGACAATAATTCCAAATGAAGCACAGGCTGCTCCAGCAAGAAATGCAATTAGTAAAACTATTAACTTGGCCACGAGTCTGGATCCATACGCCGTTCTTGCTAAGTATGCAGTAGGAAAAGTTATTCCTATGGACACACCTATCACGGATAAGCAAGCCCTTAGTGTTATTCCAGGAACTCCTGGGGACTCCCCATCCATGGCTTCAGTTGTAACAGGTCAAGAACCCCAGAAGTTAACAGATTGGAGACATCTCTTAAATCTTGCTTCGGGAATGGCTGGCCCGGCTACTTGGATGAAAGGAGCTAATCTCCTTGGTAAGGGTATTCAGAACTTGGCAAAAGGTACCCGAGACGTCATGACAAATTCGGTGTATACGGATCTAGGAAAGATAGCTACTGAGAATAAGAAGTGGGCGATCCCGGATCAGAATTTTGAACAACTCGTAAGAGAAGGAACTTCTCCAGATGAGATAGTAAAGATGTCAAAAGCACAGGCTGAAAATCCCGTGGATATATTATCAAAACATGGTCTTTTGTATGCTCCAGAAGAGGCATATATACGAGGAAGAATTCCTATGGAAAAGGCTAATCTAACGGCCTCGGATATTATCAATGAAGCAGCGGCAAAAGGGGCCAAGACCCCTTGGGAAGCTTCCACTGGAAAAGCCTTACGAAATGATTATGAAGCAAGAATACTTAATAGATATTTCAAAGGTGATATGACCGAATCAGAAATGAACCAAGCTCTTAATGAAGCAGATAAAGTTATGCAAGGTCTTTCATCCTCAAATATTAATGTGACAGCCTCTAGATTAAAAGAGATTAATAAAAGAAATAGAGACGCATCACAAGTTTCGTCTAAAACTCCTCCTCTTTTTTCAAGTGAGAAAGCCTCCCAAGATTTGGGAAGAACCATACGCGAGGGAGTAAAAGGTGGGATAATGAATACTGTCCCTGAGAAACTCCCACAGTATGAGGATGCACAGAACACCATGAAGGAACTTCTCAATGTATTTCCATATACTCAGGAAGAAGCATTTAAAACTGGTAGTAGTAATATGGCTTCCAATATGGGGTCTGCTCTCGCTGCATCAACTCTTTCCCCTGAAATAGCTGGAATACAGGCAGCTAGAAGTATAGGAAGATCCAAAATGTGGGCAACTCCTGCTATGGCTACTGCTCGTGGTATGGAGTGGTTGTCTAATAGCCCTAGAGCCGCGACTGCTCTTACAACCCCATGGATAAATGCTTTAAGTAACTCAATATACTCACAAGATAAGGAGAACAAATAATGGAAAAGCAAGCACCGATGGCCGAGGAAACAGAAGATAACTTCAGTCCCGAAAGTGACTTTAGAACCATGATAGAGCATGAGAAGATCAGAAGCAATCCAGACCGCCTAAATGCTCTTATGAAGCATGCGGAGCATGCCAAGGTGGTTCACGGTTCGATAAAGCAGATGCAGAAGGCTTGGCAGAATAAACGCAATGAGAGTGCTATGAAGAATGGCACCGAGAACTGTGAGTGTGGTGGGGAAGGTTGCCCAGTTTGTGAGAAAAGACATAAGGCAGATCCTGGGATGCACTCGAAGGCAATACCAGAAGCTCAAGGTAAAATACCTAGCAAGGGGAAGAAGTAATGCCCTACAAAAGCCAAGCACAAGCAGGGAAGTTCCATGAAATGCTCAAGAATGGTGAGATAGATAAAGCAACTGTTGACGAGTTTGATAAAGCGTCCAAGGGTCTTTCTCTTCCTAAAAAGGTTAAGAAAAACCCCTGGGGTATCGCGCAGGATAAAGCTAAGAAACCAACTTCAGACCAGTAGTTCCACAGAATGGCTCTAACACTTCCCATTCTGCTGGAGTAAGTCGTACATGCTGGAGGCCACGAGGATCAATCTTCGGCGCAGCAATCTCATAGTCTTCTTCCAATAAAGCCTTGATCTCTTTGTCAAGTTCGGCCATGTCTCCCACAATGTCATACTGTCCATCCTCCTTCATCACGACCTTTCCATTGGCATCCGTCTTTGCGTACTTTTCAACAATGGATACACGCTTCGTGTTGATCTTTGTAAGAGCTGCATCCATCTCCTTGGCATTTGCCATAATGCATTTACCAACTGGTTGAGGGACAAGTCCCTTTTGTAAACTCCCAAATGCCTGTTCTAGTAACTGATTCCCCAAGATCTGTTTTCCTTTCAGAGTCGTCATCGTACTGCCTCCTTTATGGCTTGTTTAAATTCCTCAAATTTGTGAGGATATAGTTCCCACGAGGTTCCCCCGGATCGAGATATCTTTTCGAGGTATCTTGTCTGTAGCTTTGAGGGAACTCCATCTGTTCCCTTTAACTCCACAGCCCAAAACTGACCCTTGACACATAGGATAATGTCTGATACTCCCCGAACCGAGAGATTTTGTATCGTGGTTATTGTGATCTTCCCCTCTATATCAAAATCCTTTAGAAAGGCAAGAACTTTCTTTCTAAATAACGCTTCACCTGCCATCTGGCATTCCTCCTTCAAGATCATAGAGATTATGTCTTCCCCATTCATGGGATACTTCCAGGGGGAGTATCTCTCCAGGAAAGGCTGTTTCCATTATCATCTTGATAGTGGGTAAGAGATGAAGATCATCCCTATGCATATAAAGGTTGAGTTCATCGTGAACTTGTAGACTCATACTACTCTTGGTGCCTTTTAAGACATCAGAAACACGAGGCATGACTACCTTTACAACGTCAGCACAACCACCCTGGATAAGCGAATTTGGTGCCTTATAGGCAAGATTTGGGTCACGAAAGACCCTCTTTCTACCCATCCAATTGATGATATACCCACGAGTTTTAGTGGTCTTGACCACTGAAAATAGGAACTTTTTCACATTAGGAAGGGATTCAAAGTATGCATCTGATATAATCTGGGTGATCTCTTCTGGCATCTTGATCATGGAGGCAAGTTTAGAAACACCACATCCATAGATCTTGGCAAAGGAACAGTTCTTGGCCTTGCTTCGGTTGATAAGATAGTTCCTCGGCAAGTTGTCGTTGATCATGTTCTTCACGTACTCGTGAGGATCCTGACCTTCTCTTATAGCCTTTGCCCATCCAAGTTCCTTGGCATAGTGGATAAGCATACGATACTCCATAGCCTTATAGTCTATGGAGAAGAGATAGTAGTCTTCACTAGGAGTTATGATAGCCTTACGAACCGGGTACTCTTGTTCCTGTAACTCCTCAGAGTCATTACTCAAATTTTGCATGTTGGGCGCTCTCGAGGAGAATCGACCCGTTGAAGTACCATCTTGATCCAGTGAGTAATGTACATAGGCATTCGAATCCGCATGATAGAGAAATCCCTGGAAAAAGTCCGAGTGACTCTTCGCGTCCCGATATCGTAGGATCTCTTTCGCGGCGGAATTTGTAAACATGGCCAGGATATCCGAGTCAAAGCAGGGTTGTGGTTGGAAGGGTTTTACTCGGGGCTTCTTTTGCTTCTTCTCTTTTGTCATAACCCACTTAGACTGTTCGGACTTGAACACTTCCTGGAAGACCTTCCCCGAGTCTTTGAAGGGGATCTCGGTTATGGTCTCGAACTGAAACTTTGAGTCTTCCATCTGGAGGGTGTAATAGTTGATAGCCTTCTGAGTGTAGCCAAGATCAATCTTGATCCCCCTACGTTCCATATCCCATACGACTGGGAGAAGTTTACATTCATTCTTATAGATGTTCATAATACCGGGGAGATGTGGATGCCTAGCTATCATCTCGTCATGTATGCCTTGTAGCATCTCTATTTGTTTGTAATACAATTTGAGAGTAAGTTGGGCATCCTTCTCACCGTAGGGAACGATTAGTCCAAAAGGGACTTTCTCATAGTGATATCGTTTCTCCTCTTTATCTTTTCCGGGGATCTTCACCTTATCCCAGAGACCTTCCTTGTCACAATACTTCTTCACAGCATCATCTTTATCCTCACCAAGAAGATCCTTTGAGCAAGCATCGAGACTATACTTCAATCTATCGGGATCAATCACTCTCATCGTTACCATCGTATCGTGGAGACTTCCCTTGATCTCTATCCCTTCCTGCCAGAGCATATGAAGATCGAACTTCAGATTATGACCTATCCATAGCTTTGTGGGATCTGAGAAAAGTGGGATCATGTCCTGTATCGCGCTTCGGGGGAGGAGTTCCTCTTCTGATATACCTGGGTATGCATTGAAGTTAAAGTAGAAGACTTCACTCTTGGGGATAGCCATCATGAATGAAAAGAGTCTATCCCCGTGGTATGGGCGTAAGCCTGTTGTCTCTGTATCAAAGGATATAAGGGGGGAAGAGTAAATTTCCTTCAGTACAGACTTAAAGTTTGATCTTGTAACAAGCATTACGCCCCCACCTTCTATGAACTATTTCATCGAGCAACGAGTATTCATAACTGTTGACAGCCAAGAAGAAACTGAGGTGTTCCTCTTCTTTGCCATAGTCATGATCTTTTTCTTCAGATCCTTCGAGAGGTAGAACGTCATCGTTGTTTTGTCGGTGGGATTTGGGTACTTCTTTTTGGGAGTTGTCATTGTTTCCATACTTTTCCTTTCTAGTCTAGATTTTTTATACGGGCCACTTGGAAATTGCATTCACTCTTAAGCTGTTCAAAGTCACAGTCCTTTATGATTTTCACCCAGCATTTATCAAACTTATGGGAGCCTACTTCCTGCCAACGAAACTTCTTATCCCGTGCCAGATCCTTGTGGTCATAGTCGACAATGGCTCTTACTACAACACGAGGGGAACGACTTCTTGCCAGGATATCCTCGAAGTTATACTTACTCATGATCTTGAGCATTGTTAGAACATCCGTAAGTGCTCGGTGCGGGAAAGGGTTCAAGAACTCGTGATCCGCAGCAAGATAGGAAAGATGGTTAGATCTTGAGGGAGCATTCAGAGGAAGATCAACCATAGTATCAAGCTTATGCGGCCACATGATGGCCGGGATCCCAGCGCGTTTACACTCGTTATCTATGAGAGGATAGTCGTATTCGAGACCATTATGGGCTACTACGGCTTCTGCCTTCTCAATGGATTCTGAGAGTAGATTGAAGGCTATTGATGCCTGTATGCCATAAAGAGAGAGATCCGTGTCATGAATACCCGTGAGTTTTCTTATCTCATCAGATAACTCCATAGAAGCGTCCTTGATGAGGAAGTTCGCAAGCTTCACGGGGAGTTTTCTCTCCGTATCATAGAGCACATAGCCTAGTTCTATAACCCTATCTTCCTGAATATCGAGTCCGGTTGTTTCAGTATCGAGTCCTAGGATAATCATGGGGTACCTTTCTTTTAGGGGTGGGTTTCCCCACCCCAAAGGAGAGTTAGAACTGTTGTGGCTTCTCGGTTGTTTTGGAACTTGTTTCCATAGTGTCTGTATCTTTTATCTCTTCAGCAGCGTCCACCTTAACAGCAGAGCTGTTGATATTGTGATACCACATAGCAGCCTTTGCCTTGACTTCATCCGAGACCTTCTTGGCTTGCTGAGAGGCTTTGAAGACGGCAAAGATACCCTTGTCGTTCTCTACCTTCTCACACCAGAGAGGAAGTGAGTAGAAGAAAGGCATGATATTCTTTCCCTGCTTATTGAAGTTTATAATATTTGTGAAGTATGAGGAAAACTCTTTTCCAGCCTTGAGAGAAGTCGATCTGAAAGATATATAGACTGGGAGGAGGATCTTAGAAAAGTCCACTTCATTCCCACTCTGCTTAAGGTCTTCCTCAATATCCTTGACGAAAAGGGCAAAGATGTCAATGGTAGCATATCTCTTCCAGTCCGTTCCATCCTTCTGGAATTCGAGAGGATAACTTGCTGTTTCCGAGTTCCTAGGTTCCGTGCCTCTATACTCATACTTCTCTCCAATCTTCTCCATGAGTGTCCAGAGCATCTTTATACCAAGTGGTATAACATGGAGGGGGTTCTCTCTTGATACTCTTACTACATCACGACTATCAGCCTTTGTAGTAAGCGCACAAGTTCCGATAACATCACCAGTTGTAGAACGGATGATGTCTCCCATAAAGGCTTCTCCAGCGGATACTCTTTCTGATAGGCCTTGTTGAAGTAAGGCTCGTGGTATTACGTAGTCCTGCATCATCGCGGACTCATCAACACCAAGACTCAAGTTAGTAACAGTGGACAAAGAAGTGTCTTCCTTTTTCATAATTTCGTTTTTCATCATTTCCTACTTTCTAAGGCTTATTGTGTAATGCCTTGCTATGTTAGTAATACCGGGGATTGTCTGATCCAAGTCTCCTGCGGCTTTGCGCTTCTCGAGTTCCTGGGTAACAAGTGACTGGAGAGTACGAGAGTTGATAGAAAGCATAGCCTCCACACCCTCGGGGCCAATCTGCTCTGTTAACCAGACTCTAAAGTTAGACTTATCCACAAGATCCTTTGGAGTTGTGACGGAGATGATCTCACGTCTTGACACAAGACCAAACTCTGTACGAGCAGAGTCGATTCCTGCTGAGTCAAGATGATTTAGAATTGCCTGGTTCTTTTCTTCAATGAGACGATTTGTCTCGGAGACCTGTTCTTCCTGTTCAACTTTCTTGGTTCTTAGTTCTTGAAGTTCCTTTACCATTTGTTTAAGCATTGTTTCTTCTTTCTACTAGGCTTTATTGGCTAGTGAGATATTTATAACAGAAGTATTCTGATATGGCAAGCTTTTTCTTATAATTATTTTCCCACCGCTAACAGGGAGAGAAAAGGCTCTATCTGAGATAAATTCCTTCCCACGAAAAATCCCCTTGACTTCCTGACTCAACTCAGCGTACTGGTCTTCTTCAAGATGTATCTCGGTTGGGATCTTCTTGGTTCGGGATTGCTTTCTCATAATACGGCTACTCTCTAGGATTGCATCATAAAGTGAAGTATATGTGTTATTCAAGTTCCATCCTCAACCTTCCTGTTATTTGACTCAAAACTTCGTCACCAATCTTCTCTTTTTTCTTCAGTTTGTCAAGAATTATCTCATCAACCGTATCTTTTGTTACAAGGTTTATCCGTGTTACCTTCTGATGCACTTCACTCCCGGAGCGATAGTTACGAGCAATACCTTGTATCTCATCTTCTAGTGAGAATGTCCTTGAATACACTATCGAGTAGGAGGCTTCCACGAGGTTGATACCAAGCCCAGCAGCACGAGGATTGCTTATAAGCACCCTGACTTTAGGGTTCTTACAGAACTCCTCTGCATACTGGTACTTCTTGGTAGGTGGAGTCTCCCCATGAAGCTCGCGATACTCTATCTTTAACTCCTCGCAGATAGTACGAAGCGTTGCATAGTTAGCCTTCCACGCACACCATACGATGACCTTATGGGCTTCGGTAAGATCGGAGAGGAGTTCCTTACAGGCCTCAGCTTTGGGGTTCCCTTCGATCTCTATCTCTTTACCCTCATAGGTTTTACAAAAGCCACTCGCCATCTGTTGAAGTCGTAGGAGCTTTGTGAGCGCCATTGTAGCGACCACTTCCTGGCTTTCTATCCACGTTATGAAGTCCTGCTTCATCTCTTTATACATCTTAGCCTGTGCCGGAGACATCTCAACCTGAATATCTTGTTCGATAAGTGGCGGGAGATCCAGGCACTCTTCCTTCTTGACGTGAGAAGTAAAGGGAGAGATAAGTGTAGAGAGGCGAGTCTCGGCTCCCTGCTGTGGAACCCAGTTTGGGAAGTAACGCTGCTTTGGCATCCGGGCATTCTTGTCAAACATGAACCGCGCCCGGAAGGAAAAGAAGTTACTCCCCAGGGTCTTCCCTTTGTCTAGGAAACGTATCTGAGCAAACATATCCATAAGAGAGTTTAGAACTGGGGATCCCGTGAGACCATACCTATACTTCGCCTGATCTCCAAGTTTTATAAGCGCCTTAGTTCTTTTTGATTTTGGGTTCTTGCATCTATGTAACTCATCCGCGATCACAACCTCTGGTTGCCACGCCATGAGATTATCGAAGACATTATCCATGAGAAGGCCTTCGTAGTTAACGATGAAGATATTGGGGATTCCCGCACCGCTAAAGAACCCCTTATCCTCGAGAAGCTTGACCCTCTTAGCATTATGCCCATAAAGCACGTCTATCGATTCGGGGTTAATCTTAGAGAACTTTGCAAACTCAGTCTTCCAGTTATAGAGTACAATAGGAGGGCATATTATAAGCGTTTTTAATAGCTTTGTGTGTTGTGTAAATAATTCTCTCAATATTTGAATAGTGGTACAAGTCTTACCCACACCAGGATCGTGGAAGAGTCCATGGCATAACGCTCCACGAGCCTGATTTATCGTGTTCTTCTGGTGATCCCAGAGAACTACTTTGTTATCATCCACGCTATCACCCCAGAGGTTGCTATCGTCCATCCCTTTTCGGTTTCAATGAACTTTAACTTGAGTGCTGCTATGGCGTCTTCTCGTGACTTCACGTCTGCCTTAAGAGTATGTTCTGATCCATCGGAAAGTCTTACTATTATCTTCATACCATTCCTTTCGGGATAACTATGACTTCGTTGTCGTTCTCGAGGTTCGTGTTGAGATTTTGGTCAAAGGCCTGTTTGTCAAGCGCCATATCGTTCTCTTGGTTGTTCTTGAACATCGAGTAACACTTCTCGAAAGCCAGTATCTTAAGCACCACAAATATCGCAGCCAACCACCAAGGTGATGTTGGTATCTTTATCTGTGCCGCCTGACTTCCAAGTGCTCGGATGTCTTCTGTCTTAAGAAAGTTCTCGTGGTACTTGGCTATGTTAAATATCTTTATCTCCGCCATATAGCCCACCTTCCAGCATAGCTCTCAACGAAAGCTAGGGTTATGCTCTTACTCTTGATATAGGTCTTCTCAGTCTCTTGGTGCCATCCCTTGGCATCGGCATAGTATATGTACTTTGCATATTGTCCAGTTATGAGATTACCCTTGGCATCAATGGCTGGCATTGGGAGCCTTGTGTATGTTGAGTCAACTACGTTAACTATGACTCTTGCAATCGAGGCAATCGGTTCGGGGCGGTCTAAAGGCACTATCTTAAGAGAACATGAGAAGAGTCTTGCCTTTGCAAGATCTACAGCAAGAAGAGTAAAGGTATGAGGCTCTCCCATTTTTACTGTTATAATCTCAGGATAGGGTTGAACAACACGGCTACAGTCAAAGGTGAGTTCCGCTGGGTACATCATAGGAAGTGTAGCTACGGTGAGATTCATATTAGACTTGGTATTTAGAATGCACTGCCCATACTGAAGATCAAGATCCCGGCATTCCTTGCCATTTACTTTGACATAAACTTCGGGAGAATTAGCAACTGCGGATCCAGTGAAGCTAACATCATCCTGATAGGGAATATTGACGCAAGCGAAAAGTAGAGCGACTAGGACTAAGAATAGATACTTCATGGGGTTTCCTCCTGGGTAATCGGTTCGGGTTTTGAGAATGTGTGTACAATAGAGTCTTCTGGTTGAACACACTCCTCACAGACTTGGATCCTAAGATTTCCAAGTTCTAATACCCCCATAGCGGGAGCCATACAGTTAACACAAGTTCTCTCTTCATTCGGTAGTAGCGGTGATACTCTCATCTTCTCCTTCTTTCTGCCATATAGGCTGGAATCGTTTGATTGTTTCGCGAATAGAGTCATCCCCCATAAGAAGACGCGCTCCCTCTATTCGAAGATATTCGTTATGGCATTTTTTGCATATATGCCAATATCTAGCATTCTTGTAGAAGTTTATCAAAGGAAGTTCCTGCTTACATGTTGAACATTTCTTGGTGGTCATTTCTTTGGGTACTCGTGGTTGTGTCCGTGGTAGCCTACTTCTATATGATCTGGAACAAAAACACGGATAGTTCTAACTAGATCGTTCTCTATCCGTTCTTTGATACACCTTCTACAGTAGGGAGTGAGAATATCACGCTGTTCAACTTTTCTATTGAGTTCAATTGTCCAGTTGCATACTGGACATTTATATGTGTATGTCATTTTACTTTCCTTATTTTTTTGATGCAAAGGGTGATAATAACCATTAAGTCAGCATAGTCATTACCATCACTCTTATTCTGAGCAATCATAATTTTATTTTTATCTTTTTTAACAAGAAATCCTACAGTCTCACAGACACAGTCTGGAAAGTCTTGAGCCTCAAGATCTTCCAAAGTCTTCCATTCTTTTTCTGAAAGTGAGTGATGATCAAGCCAGGTCACATGTACTTTACTTCCTGTGGGAATCTTGTCTGCTTTCAAAGTACCTCCTTGTCTATCTCGGATAGGACTTGTGTGGCAACCATTCTGTTTTCTTTCCTCTCGCAAGATCCTTGTGCTGGACAATTTGTGCAATCTTCTATTATGCAAGTATCCAACTTGATAAGGGTCTCTATCATTCTCTCATTGTCGGAGCGGAGCCTTTTTATTTCTCTACTCATCCTTAAAAACTTGGCTTCTGTTGCGTTCATCTCATACCCCCTTCGTTTGCGTTGATTCCTGCGCAGCAGGACAGCTTATCGGCCTTGGCGAGGATATCTTTAATTGACTGGTAAATACACTCTTCTTTATGTTTCCCGGTATGATAACACTCACTGCCAAGGTGAGAAATGTTGCAATTAATACAGTCATATCT
>Ga0182027_10004331_pt1 | contig 22038 bp, 16 predicted proteins | sample 712E1DmetaG_FD_121300 | JGI IMG/M metagenome (GOLD analysis project Ga0182027, IMG submission 121300) | Permafrost microbial communities from Stordalen Mire, Sweden - 712E1D metaG (Illumina Assembly) | ecosystem: Environmental > Terrestrial > Soil > Wetlands > Permafrost | place: Sweden... | reverse complement strand
GCAAGACCTACGCCAAAGTTCAAAACTTCTCCTCAGAATCGGAAGAAAAGCTACCCCTCCGCACCAAATGGCGTCCGCCATTTGTTGAGGAGCATGGAGGGCGAAGCCCGACAAGCTCCTAGCGGGGGAGAACCTCAAGATGGTCCAGTTGCACGGAATCCCATCCTTCCTCCTGGCCACGGAGCAGGAGACGATGGGAGCCGGGCGAGAGACTTACCGGAAGGTCGAACGTCTGCCAGGCATCTCCGGTGGCGGGCGGGAGCGCGATTGCCTGCGCGGGCGCATTGCGAAGCGAAAACGACAGGGCGACGGGTTTCGTTTGTCCATTCCGATAGTACAATCGTACCGTGGACTGGCCGCCGGGCGGTGCGAGCACACCAAACGTCGCGCTGCTGCCGATCCGGCCGAGACCGCCGAGCGTGCCGTGGCCGGAAAAGCCGCCGCCAAGATTGCGGAGTTCAGTGGTGCCGGTGCGGAATGACAGAGCCGCATCATAGACGTGCGGTGGGTTCGCGGCCGCGCGAAAGTCGAGGGAGTTAAGCGAGAATCCCGCCCGGTCGACCAAGAGCAGCAGATTGGAGTCGCCGGGATTCAGGTAGACGTTGGACGCGAGGACGTCGTGCCAAGCGGTCGCAGGAGTCGACTTGGCGGCTTCGAATGTCGCGATCGCCTGCCCGTCGACAATCAGATGGAATTGTCCCTCGCCCGCCACCCGGGCGGTGATATCGAAATAGCCGCCGTTGCCGCCGTTCACGGAGTAACGCACCCATTCTTCGCCGCGCAAGCCGGCCAGCGCGTAGCCCCCGCCGGCATCGTCGGAGGCCAGGCATCCAATGTCGTCCGAACGGTAGCGGGAGGTTTCTCCATCCCGGGACGCCAGGTGGAAAGCAATGCCCTCGCCGCCATTATCGTAATTGACCGCCTTGAGCCGCACGGGCAGGTCGGGCGCGGAGAAGAAATGGGGCGTCGGTCGAGAAGCCGCGGTCGATTCACCGCTCGCATCAATCGGGTCTTCGCTGAGCGGCGGAGGCGGACGGCCGGGAAGGGCGACGCCATCCAGGGCGACGTCGACCACTTGGGCCGTTGCCGCGGGATCCTCGATTTTGACCTCGAGGATCCGAGGCGTGGCGTCCCAGGCCCATTGGCCGGGGGCGGGATCGTTGCCGGCAACAGCGTGGGCGAGCGCCGTGCGGCCGAGCGTCACGGCCGTGGGAGTCTGATTGAGGTGAAACTGCAATGCATAAGCGTGCGGCACGTGGAGTTTGTTGGATTCTTCAATCGTGAACCGGATTGAGCGCGGCCGGGCGTCGCAGGCGAATTTCGTGGTCGTGAAATCGCCCCGCTGGTAGGCGAAGGAGATGCCGTCGTCGCAATAGAGGGTGAAGGCGGACTGGCTCGACGGGAAGATAGCGACGGTCAGCGGATCCCAGGGCTTCTCCCCGGTGTGGTGCATGAACGGAGCCAGGGGAATGATGGCTCCGGCGCGCACCGCGACCGGAATGCGGTTCTGGGGCGCGGCGACGACCCAGGAGCGGCCGCCTTCGTAGTCGCAGCCGGTGTCCCAATCGCGCCATTGTCCGGGCGGAAAGTAGACGGACCGGTTGGTAACGCCCTCGTGGAGCACGGGAGCGACGAGGAGTTCGCGGCCAAAAAGGTATTCGTCTCCGGTGGCGTTGACCGAGGCGGGATCATCCGGAAATTCGAGCGCGAGCGGGCGCACCAGGGGCACACCGGTCCGGCTCGCCTCCCAGGCATAAGAATAAATGTAAGGCAACAGACGGTAGCGGAGGGCCAGATAGTGACGGGCTCCCTGTTCGGTCGCCGGCCCAAATGCGTATGGCTGCGGGATGCCCGCCTTGTGCGTGCGCGTGATCGGACTGAAAACGGAGAATTGCATCCAACGCTCATACAGACGGGCGTGGGCGCCGAACTGATCGTCCTTATAGTAGCCGGAGAGAAAACCTCCGGTGTCGCACGTCCACCACGTGAAGCCCGAGAGCCCGGAGTTGAGCATTTCCGGGGGATGAGAGCGCAGCGTCGCATAATCGCTGGTGATGTCGCCTGTCCAGATGGCGGCTTGGTACCGCTGCAGGCCGGCCGGACCGCAGCGGGTGAGGACAAAGGGGCGTTGATTGGGATGCACGGCGAGTTGGACCCCTTCATAGCTGCGAGTGCACAGCAGGGAGAACTCGTTGTGGACATTGGCGCTGTCGCCGCCGCGATAAGCCGTTTGCGGGGGTTCCCCTTCGGGTTCGGTCAGATCCAGCCACCAACCGGCGGTGCCCGCCTCGTTGAGTTTCCGCGCCTGGGGCCAGAGCCAGGCGTCGAGAGCGGGATGCGTGAAATCGAGCAACTCGCCGCCATAATAGCCGCATTCGACCGGATGGCCGTGCCCGTCCGTGGCGAACACCCCGGCCTGCCAGCCCGCCGGGAAGGCCGGCGAATCGCGCCGGATCATCGGACCGGATTGCGACATGACAATCCGGACGCCGCGGCGGGCATAATCGGCTATCTTGTCGGCGGGGGTATATCCGGGGCCAAACCAGCGCGGGGCCCAGACGTAGTCATTGACGATGTCCGGCCAGTCGGCGTCGATTACCATCACGTCGACGGGAAAACCGTGTTGGGTCAGTTGCTGATACGTTTCGTCGATTTCCGGCCAGTCGCGAAACGTGCATTTGCTTTGCCAGTAACCCAAGGCCCACAGCGGCGGCAACGAGGGACGCCCGGTGAGCCCGGTATAGCGCTCGACAACCTGGGCGAGCCGCGGTCCATCGATGACATAAAGGTCGATCTCGCCGCCGGGGCTGTCGCAACGGACCTCGTCGGAAACGGACTTCGCCAGATCGAAACGGAGTTCGTGAACATTGTCGTAGAAAACGCCGTAGGCATGCCCGCGGCGCCCGGTGCTCAGCAGCAACGGAATCGGATACTGGGCAGTGACGTTGCCGGACTTGATTTTCTGGCCGGCCCAAAGATCGCGGATCGTGCCGCGCCGGTTGAGGCGTCCGGTATTCTCATTGTCCTCGCCCAAACCCAGGAGTTGCTCGTCGCTGTCGAGTCCATGGGTGAGCGTCCAGGCGCCGTCGGCCTTGGCGATCACGCGGGTACGGGCGAGAATCGGCGCGCCGTCGCCTTTTCCCCTCACTTCGAATCCAAGGGTGGCGCGATCGATGCGGATCGTGAGCGCCGCCGTGCTCAAGGTCACGGCGCCCGCTTCCTCGAGGAGGGTAAGCGGAACGCGCGCGACGGGGGCTTCGGCCATCGCGAGGGATGTTGGGCGCAAAAAATCGCCAGCCGGCTTGAACCAGATGCGAACGATGTGATCGTCGAGTGCCTCGATCCTCACCCGCGTGGTTCCCGGTCCGGCGACAATGATCGGCGCTGACACAGGAGGTACCGTCCTGGCGTCGACGGCGGCAACGCTAGCGGTAGTCGCGACCGTCACGAACCAGACCGAAACGGCGGCGACCAGCGAAAAGGGGCGAAATGTTTTCATCGGAAATCGAAAGATCGAAACAGGCTTCTTCCAATGGCCAGCAGGTGACACGCAGTACCCGATTTCTCGGGAGGCGGCAAGCTGCGTCAGGCGCGCGACGAAAGCGGGGCACGGTCGAGCTCCGGGCCGAAGAGCGAGCAACCCTCCGCAATGAGGATCTGGGCCCGCACGAGGTCGACGCCCGTGATCATCTCGGTGACCGTGTGCTCGACCTGGATGCGCGGATTCATTTCGATGAAGTACCACTCGCGCGGCTGGTCGGCCTTGACGAGAAATTCCAGGGTGCCGGCGTTGTCGTAGCGAATCTCGCGCGCCGATCCGGCGGCGGCCGGGCCACTCACCGGTTCGGGGGTGCCGGGCAGGACCGGCACCGCCAGTTTCTGGGCGAGCCGGCGCGCCGCGGTCTTGTCACCCATGAGGTCGAGCAGCTCCGGGCGCGGTCCGACAAAAGTCATCCCCGCCGTCGCGCACGCCCGGGCGAAATCGGCGTTCTCCGAGAGAAAACCATAGCCGGGGTGGATGAGGTCGGCGCCCTTTTCCCGGGCGAGGTGACGATCCCCTGGAGATCGAGATAGGCGGCGACGGGGCCCTGACCGCGGCCGACCAGGTAGACTTCGTCGGCCTTGAAGCGGTGGACGCCGAGGCGATCCTCCTGGGCGTAGATTGCGACAGTGCGGAGACCGAGTTCGGTGGCGGCGCGGAAAACGCGGATGGCGATCTCACTGCGGTTCGCGACGAGGAGCTTCTTCATCTGGAGGGCGCAAGGGAAAACTCGGGGTGGGGGAGGCAAGGGCGTCAATCCTCCAAAATGCCGAAAAGCCACAACCTCAGGTCGCCAGGCACAAAATGATCTAGATCCGCACGCTAGGCTGGACAAAGAGGGTGGCTGCGCGCTTCTTCAGATGCGGGTGAAAATCTCCAAATCCGACTTGAAATCGCTGCTGACCGCCCAGCAGAGCCAGCCGCACAACCTATTGGGCATGCATGCGGCCAAAAGCGGCCGGAGCAGCGGGTTGGTCGTGCGGGCCTTGATTCACGACGCCGCGGAATGCTCGGTCATCGACGCCCGTGATTCTGCCACGCTCATGAGCGGCGGCGCGGCGCGGTGGCCGATGAAACAACTGGCGCCGGAGGGCTTGTTCGAAGTCTTTATTCCTGGGCAAGAGCAGTGCTTCCGCTACCAATTGCGGGTCAAGCTCCATGGCGGGGGAATCCGGCAGGGGTACGATCCTTACGCCTTCCTGCCCACGCTCGGCGAACAGGATTTGTATCTGTTCAACGAGGGCAATGAACACCGGATCTACCAGAAGCTGGGGGCGCATCTGAGGATTATCGATGGCGTGCCCGGTGTGGCGTTCGCGGTCTGGGCTCCGACCGCAAAGCGCGTGTCCGTGATCGGCAATTTCAACCGTTGGGACGGACGCTTTCACCCGATGCGGTTGCTCGGCGCCTCCGGGATCTGGGAGCTGTTCGTTCCCGCGCTGGGCGAAGGGGAGATGTACAAGTATGAGATCTGGGATTACCGCAGCCTTATCCGGCTGAAGACCGACCCCTACGGAACCTCGTTCGAGGCGCCGCCCAACAACGCATCAATTGTCTGCAACACGCGCCGTCATCACTGGGGGGACGCGGCGTGGCTGGAACAACGGCAGGCGCAGGCCGGTCAGCTGGATCGTCCGATTTCCATTTATGAAGTGCATGCGGGTTCGTGGCGGCGGGTGGTGGAAGACGTAGGACGGCCGCTGACGTACCGCGAGCTGGCCCCGGCGTTGGCCGATTATGTCTGCGAGATGGGCTACACCCACGTCGAGCTCATGCCGCTGGCGGAGCATCCGTTCGAGGGATCGTGGGGCTACCAGGTGACCGGGTTCTTTGCGCCGACCTATCGCTACGGCTCGCCGGAGGATTTTGCGTGGTTTGTGGATCATCTGCATCAGCGCGGTATCGGCGTCCTGATCGACTGGGTGCCGGCCCATTTTCCCCGCGACAGTTTCGCCCTGGCCGAGTTTGATGGGAGCCACCTATACGAGCACGCCGATCCGCGACAAGGGGCCCAGCAGGATTGGGGCACTCTGATCTTCAATTGCGGGCGGAACGAGGTGCGCTGTTTCCTGGTGGCGAGCGCCCTGGCCTGGTTCGACCGTTACCACATCGACGGGCTGCGAGTGGACGCCGTCGCGTCGATGCTGTACCTCGATTACTCCCGCCGCGAGGGCGAATGGATTCCGAACAAATTCGGCGGACGCGAGAACCTCGAGGCGATCGATTTTCTCCGGCAGGCGAACGATCTGGTCCACCAGTATTATCCGGGCACGCTGATGATTGCCGAGGAGTCCACTGCGTTCGCGGGCGTGACCAAGCCGACCAAGGACGGAGGGCTCGGGTTCGACTTCAAGTGGAACATGGGCTGGATGCACGACACGCTGCGGTATTTTTCCAAGGAGCCCGTCCACCGGAAGTGGCACCAGAATGATCTGACCTTCGGCATGCTCTACCAGTACGCCGAGAATTTTGTGAGCGTCTATTCCCATGATGAGGTCACCCACGGGAAGGGTTCGATGCTCTTCAAGATGGGGGCCTGGCACATTCCGGAGAAAGCAGCGAATCTTCGCGCCCTGTATGGCTTCATGTGGGCCTGGCCCGGCAAAAAGCTGCTCTTCATGGGGAATGATTTTGGGCAGTCGCATGAATGGAATCACGCGGCGAGTCTCGACTGGCATCTGTGCCAATACCAGGATCACGAGGGCGTTCGGCTGCTGGTGCGCGACCTGAACCGGCTCTATGCGAGCGAGCCGGCCCTCAGCCGGAACGATTTGAATCCGCAGGGCTTCCGGTGGGTGTCCTGCAACGATGCGGCGGCGAGCGTGATCGCCTGGCTGCGATTGGACCCGTTGGAACAGGTGATTTTCGCTGTCGTGGGCCACTATACGCCGGTCATCCGCCCCGGATACCGCATCGGTGTTCCCCGCCGCGGATTCTGGAAGGAAGTCATCAATACGAACAGCGAGTATTATGGTGGCAGCGGCCAGGGAAACGACGGCGGCCGGATGACGGAAGACGTGGCGGCGGACGGCTTCAAACAGTCGCTGCTCCTCACGCTTCCGCCGTTGAGCACCACGATCCTAAAGTGGGCTGCCAGTTGAGGGAAGCATCAGGAGGCCGAGAACGATTACGACGCCATCCGTTCAACGCAGGCGCCTGACCAGCCGGTAGGTTGCCATCAGGCCGCGATTCTTCACCTCAATCATTCCTCGGTCCTCGAAGACGAACCGATCGGCCAGCAAAGCACGGGTCGACGCGGAGACTTGGATCATCCCTGGCTGGCCCTGCGATTCCATGCGGCTGGCGACATTGACCGTATCGCCCCAGAGATCGTACGAGAACTTCTTCGTCCCGATGATGCCGGCGACGACCGGACCGCTGTTCAGGCCGACCCGGAGATCCAGATTGATGGAATTGCGGTGGTTGAATTCCTTCAGCACCTCCAGCATGTCCAGCGCCATCTCGGCGCAGCGCCCGGCGTGATCCGGCTCGGGGGTGGGGATGCCGCCCACCACCATATACGAATCGCCAATGGTCTTGATCTTCTCGAGCTGATAAGTCTCGGCGAGTTTGTCGAAGCCGGAGAACAGGTCGTTGAGCAACTGAACGGTCCGGCTGGGCGCCATTTTGGCCGAGAAACTGGTAAATCCCACGAGGTCCGCGAACACCACGGTGGCTTCCCGGAAACTATCGACAATGGTTCGCTCGCCCTGTTTGAGCCGGTCCGCGACAGCCTTGGGGAGAACGTTGAGCAACAGACGATCGGAGTTGGCGCGTTCCGCCTGCAGTTCGGCCAGGTAGGCCTGTTCCTGGTCGCGCAGTCGTTTCTTTTCGAGCGAGGCGTTGATGCGCGCGTGCAAAATCACCGTATTGAATGGCTTCGGCACGTAATCCTCAGCACCGGCCTCGATGCATCGGACCGTGCTTTCCACGTCGTCGAGCGCGGTCAGCATGATGATGGGCAGATGCTTGATCTTGGGGTCGGCCTTGATGAATTCGAGCGTGCGAAAGCCGTTCAATACGGGCATAATGATGTCGAGCAAGACCAGGTCGAAGCTGCGCTGCTTGAGATGTTCGAGCGCCACGCGGCCGTTTTCCGCCGTCGTGACGTTGAATCCCGAACGCTGGAGCCGCCGCGCCATCATCTCTCGATTCATCGCATCGTCGTCGACCACCAGCAGGTCGCCGCTGTACTGGACGGCGGTCTTGCCGGGGGATTCCGCCGTACTGGCGGTCTTTGCCGGTTGGCCCGCCCCGCCGGAAGCGACGGGAGCAGAGATGTCCGCGTCGCCCGACTGGCCGCCCGCACCGATCTTCTGGCCGAAATCCTCGCTTTCAAACAGGTGGTGCAGGTTGTAGCTCGCCTGGTTGATACGTTTGAAGTCACTGACCAAGTCGGGTTTGCCCAGCGCCACCGCGGTCTCCTGACAGAGCAGGCTGTTGCCGATGATCGTATTGAGCGGGCCGATCATGTCCCGGCGCATCGAGAGCAGATCGATCTTTCCGGTTTCGATCTTCCACGGGGCCAGGGCGTCGTTAAAGAGCGCGAGCAACTGGCCGCCCGCCGTGTGGATCTTCTTGAGATCATTCAGCAGGCGCTCTGCTTCGCCCTCCTCGATCGATTCCATCAGCATCTCGCTGTAGCCGATGATTTGATTGAGCGGAGTACGCAGCGCGTGGCGGAGCTGGGTGAGCGTTTCGAGATCGCGGGATTGCAGCGCGCGCAGGAAAGGACTCTGCGTCTCCGACGACGCGGGCGGCGGTCGATCGCTCCCGGCAGCAGAGGAGTCGCTCATGAGGCGGCGGGCGGCGAACTGTTCAGCAGGGTGTCGATCTTGCCGAGGAGCCGTTGCAGATCCACCGGTTTGGTGTCGTAATCGTTGCAGCCCGCCTCGAGGGCTTTGTCACGGTCGCTCGTCATCGCGTGGGCCGTCAGGGCGATGATCGGGATGGCAGCGGTGGCGGGATCGGCCTTCAATTGTCGAGTGGCCTCCCACCCGTCGATGACCGGCAGGCTCATGTCCATCAGTATGAGATCAGGGTGTTCCGCGCGGGCCGTCGCCACCCCCGCGCTTCCATCCGTGGCGATCAGGGTGACGAAGCCGCGGCGCTGCAGGCGCCGCGAGAGCATGTCGCGGTTCATTTCATTGTCTTCGACGATGAGGAGTTTCGCCATGGTGCAAGCGGGATGGGCGGGAGTTAGGACGATTTCGGTGCGGGATTTTGGGAGGCGCTTTGCCGTTTCAACATGTGCTGATTGATGGTTTCCCGGACCTCCCGGAGCAAGTCTTCTCGGGCGAATCGCCCTTTTTGGAAAATGTGCTCCACCTGGCCCCGGAGCAACTCCTGCGCTTCGCTATTAAGATCGAGGGAACTGACTACGACCACCGGAATCTTCGACCACTCCGGATGAGGCCTCACCTGTCGGAGAAAATCGAACCCATCCATCTCGGCCATGATCAGGTCAAGGATGATCAGGTCTGGCTTCACGCCGCTTTGGAGGACCTCGATCGCCTCGCGACCGTTCGATGATTCCCGCACGTTGATCCCCTCCTTTTGCAGCATCCGGACGACAAGTTCCCGGGAGGGGGGGTCATCTTCGACCACCAGCACGGTTCCGCTCGGCTTGGTTGACCGATGCCGGTCGAGGATAGGGAGGAGCTTCGACGCGTCGATCGGCTTCGTCAGATATTCGGCGGCTCCGAGGGCGAACCCCATCTCCTTGTTCTCCAGCATTGTCAGAAGAATGATGGGAACGTCCTCCATGCCGGGCATGGCCTTCAGCTGGGAGAGCACTGACCAACCATCCACGCCGGGCATGAGGATATCAAGAATGACAATGTCGGGATGATACTCCCGGGCGATGCGGAGCCCTTCCTTGCCGTCGCGCGCGATCCGGGTCGAATAGCCTTCACGCGACAGCATATTGGCCAGCACGCCGTGCACCGACTCGTCGTCGTCGATGACCAGCACGCGGCCCTTGGGCGCGGGCGCCGGTTGCTGTTCTTTTTCGGCGGCGGCATAGGGCGAGCGCGCCGGTTTGACCCGTGTGGGCACCCGGAGCGTGAACGTCGAGCCGGCGCCCGGGGCGCTGGTCAGCGTGATGTCGCCGCCCATCATCTGGGCAAATTGCTTGGAGATCGCGAGACCGAGGCCCGTACCGCCAAACTTGCTGGAGGTGGAGGCATCGGCCTGCGTGAAAGGTTTAAAAAGACGCGCCATCTGCACCTCATCCATGCCAATGCCCGTGTCGACCACCTGCATCACGATCCATCCTTGATTGTCGACGATTTCGCTTTCGACCTTCAGTTCGACACGGCCGTTCTCGGTGAACTTGCTCGCATTGCTCAGCAGGTTGAGCAGGGTCTGACGGATCTTGGTTGAATCGCCATACATGCTACCGAGATCGGGGTGGCAGTTCACAATCAGCTGGTTGTTGCGCTTTTCGACCAGGGGAGCGATCGTGCTCGTGACTTCATGCACCAGAATCTGGAGATCGAAGGTTTCCAGGTAGAGCTGCATCTTTCCCGCCTCAATCTTGGACAGATCCAGCACGTCGTTAATCAGACCCAGCAGATGGCGGGCGGCGCTGAGGATCTTCCGCAAATCGTCGGCGACTCCGCTGTCGCTGTCATCGCTGGCGTCCTCGATGAGCATCTCACTGTAACCGATGATGGCGTTCATCGGCGTGCGGAGTTCGTGGCTCATTTTCGCGAGAAACGCACTCTTCGCCTGATTGGCCTCCTTGGCGGCGACCACGGCGCGCTCCAGTTCCGCCGTGCGCGCGGCGACCTTTTGTTCCAGTTGCTCGTTGATCTGGCGCAAGCTCTCCCGGGCTTCCTCGGCGTTCCGGCGGGCCACTTCCAGTTCGGCGTTTCGCTGCTCAATCGTCTGGACCATGAGATTAAACGAACGGGTGAGGGTCCCGATCTCGTCCCCTCCGCGCTCCTGCACCCGCACGCTGTAGTCCTTTTGCTCCGCAATCCGGCGGGACGCGCCAGCCAGTTCGGTGAGGGGTCCGGTCAAACTGCGCTGGAGGGAGTAACCGACCACCATCGCGAGCAGGCACGAGGCCAGAAAGATGATGATCATTCCGCGGACGAGGTCGCCAAACCGCTCTGACGCCAGCTTGCTCACATCCGCCTTCAGATAAAAACTTCCAAACAGGTGGCCGTCGCGGCTGCGCAGCGGATCGAAGATGACCACGTGATCGGTGGAGAAACTCAGCCGGATCCGCTGGGGCAGCGGAATGAATTCGTTTGAGCCGGCCTTGATGTATCGGGCGAGCAGCCTCTTGTCCGGGGAAAAAATGGCGGCGGCGAGCACCGATTCGTCTGATTCGAGGGCTGCGAGAACCTGGCGGGCCGCTGCGGGATCGCGCGCCAGGGCGTCGGCGAGTCTCTCCTTCAGCAGCGCATGGGTGGCTTCCAGACGACGGTAGCTCTCGTTGTTGAAGCGGTAGACCTCCATGCTGTAGAAGGCGCCGATCGCTGCGGCCAGCGAGACCGCGCAGACCGAGATGATGATCAGACTCAGCTTCAGTCGAAAAGGCAGGGAAAATCGGTCAGTTTTTTCCATAGAGGGGTTTCACGAAGGTGGCGAGCGTCGTGTTCGGGCTGCGCACGGCAGTTGGTGAGGGAAAACAATCCACCAGGGCAAGGCGGGAAATTGAGAAAAACAACGGCAGCGAATTCGTCCAAGGAACCGCCCGATTTGTCAATGATGATGAAACCAGTTGGATCATGGCGCAAGGCCAACTTCACAGGCCAGAATCGCCAAGACATTCGAAATCGGGCCCGGGTCAGCCGAAGCGACAGTGCCAATCGGTTGTTTACGTTGGCAGCCAAGCGTGGGAGTGGGGCGTGAAACATCCGGGCTGGCCTGACGGCCGGAAGACCTAAGAAACGAGCGACTGGAGCGTTGTCCTGATAGAGAGATCAACCCCCAGCCCAGGAGAGCCCGATGAAAACAAAACTCATTTTGCCCGGCATGGTAGCCCTGACATTCCACGCGTTCCTGTTGTTCGGTTTGACCGGAAAGACACCGCCCGCCATCATCGAGCCGGAGGTGAAGCCGCCGGATCTGGGTCATGCCGTTCCGATCGACCAAGACGATCTGGTGCGCGCATCGGCGAAGACAGACGATGAGCCATCGCCATCGCGAGGTGGACCGGTGGCGCCTCGTCGGGACGACATTCCCGTCGTGTCTCCTCCGCATGGCGCATTCACGATCCCGGCGCTTCCTCCTGTGAAGGGAGAGCACACGATTTCGGTCATCCCCGTTGGATGGGAAAGCCCTGCGGGGCCCGGGAAGGATTCAGCTTCTGACGCGGTTGATTTGGGCAGGCTGGATCGTATCCCGCGGACGCGCTCGCAACCCGCGCCGGACTACCCCGCAAATTTGCGCATCCACGGCATCGAAGGGACGGTCGTGGTGGAATTCCTGGTCGATACGGAGGGCAATGTGCACAACCCCATCGTCCTGCGGGCCAGCCATCCGGAATTCATCGAGCCGGCGCTACACGCGGTCGCCCGGTGGAAATTCGAGCCGGGTTACAGCAGCGGGCGGAAAGTCCGATTCCGCATGAGCGTTCCATTGGTTTTCACAATCGAGGGCAAGTAGAGCGCCGGCTGCGGTAGGATAATCCCGGTGCGATTTGGGCGCAATGGTGGTTTAGAAGTGTCGCCCGGGATGAGACTCGCGGATCTCAGGTGTTATTTCAGGACACAGTCGAAAGAGGCGGTTGATGCGGTCGACGAGGTCCGAAGGACTGAATGGCTTGGTGACGTAGTCGAGAGCGCCCAATTCCAGACCCATGTGGCGCGCATCCGTCGTCACCCAGGCAGACAGGATCATGATCGGAATCGCCGCCGTAGCCGCGTTGCGGCGCAGGATCTCGCATACCCCGAATCCGTCAATATCCGGCAACATGAGATCCAGCAGCACCAGGTCTGGCCGGCAGCAACCGATTGTTTCAATCGCTTCCCTCCCGCTCGAGGCCGTCAGGACCTCGTAGCCCGCCCGGCTGAGATGGAACCGGATGAGCTCGGTCACGTCGCGCTCATCGTCAACCGCGAGAATGCTATGAGGCATGGACGAGGATGAAACGCTGCTGACGTGGCGCACACGTGGCGGGGACGTTACGTTTAGGTGAAGTCGACTCTGATCGGGCCGGGCCAGCAGCCAAAGGAAACCGGCCGGTCGCCGACATAGATCGATTTCGCAATTCATTCCACTTGATTCACGCGAAAAATCGGTCAAACCCCCCATCACGGGCTTTTTTACTCGCAGGGTGCCTGCAAGTCACAAGCTTCAACCTCTTAGATGACCGCGTGTTAACACCTATCAGCGATGGCGAGGAAGATCGCATTTCTCAATTATAAGGGAGGCGTGGGCAAGACGTCCCTGATCGTCAATTTGGCGGCGTGTCTGGCGAAGGCCGGTCAGCGGGTGCTTTTGTTCGATTTTGACACCCAGTCCAACGCGAGCATCTGGTTGCTGCGCTTGGAGCGATGGAACAAGATCAACAACACCAACGTCGGCGCCGTGTACTCGATTTTTGAACCCGGCACAGCCAAGCTGAAGGACCTCGTGGTGAAGGATGTCGTGGAAGGGAAGAACGGGGAGAAGCTGCTGCCCGGCCTCGATCTGGTTCCGACGACTTTCAACCTCGTGGAGTTGGAGAGCGAGTATGAAGGCGACCCGCGCAAGCCGCCGTATTTATTGTTCAACGAACAGCTGCGCGAGCTGGAAAGCGGCTACGATTTCGTCCTTTTCGACTGCCCGCCAAACATCTTGCACGCCTCTCAATGCGGCGTCTTTTCCGCCAATGAGATCTATGTTCCGGCGAATCCCGACGCGTTGAGCCTCATTGGATTCACCCTGCTCGTGGAGAAATTGCACAAATTCCAGCAACTTTCCGCCAGCTTTCGCGTGGCGCAGATGGGTCCGCCCGCGGCTGTCCAGGGGATCATTTTCAACTCGATCAAGAACGGCGTGGACATCGAAGTGCCGAAGATGCGCATGCAATTGCGTATGAACCAATACAAGGCCCAACGACGCGTGGCCCCAACCGCCAAGCTCTTCGAGACGCAGATCCGCGACGCCACGATTGTGCGCCGGGCGGTGGCCCTTGGCCTGCCGGTAGTTCTGGTGGGGCAGGAAACGTCGGAGTCGGACAATGTGTTGAATGATTACCGCCGACTGACCAAGGAAATCATTAAACACGGAGAAGTGCTTTGACGGATGGTTTGCCGGGAGACGACTCATGAGCACGTCAGGAGAACACCGCACGGCGAAGGATTGGGACAAGGTCCGGATGGATTTCACCACCTCGATCATGGTGGATATCGGTCTGCGGAGCCTGGCCCAGAATCTGGATGGCGCGGACTGGCCGCTGGCCGGCGAGGACGAGACGCCCGCAAAGTACATCGATCTCGACTTTGAGGAACTCCGTGCCTTCCCGGGTCTGAAGGACCATCCGGAACGCATTGACCAGTTGGTCGACATTCTAGGAGAGACGCTGGCGTTCGACTACCCATTCGGGGAGATGGTGGCTCAATCGGCGGTGGCCTTCGCCGAGGACAATCCGCTGTTGAAGACGCTCACGCGCCTCGAGATTCCGACCGATTTTCCCATCGAGATGTCGGCCCTCGCCGCCGACGTGAAGGAATTCTGTCAGATGGAGAAGATCACGACGCTGACGGAGTTCGCCAATTTTGCCCAGAATATGCCGTCGCAAGTGGTCGTGGGGGGCGATTTTCGCGCGCTGCTTAACGCGCTGGCGAATGTGAATGAGCAGGCGCTGGCGGCCCTCCTCCCATTCCGTGTCGGCAGCAAGGGTTTGCATCTTCCGGAAGCCTTGGGGCAGTTGGTGGATTCTTTGTCGCCGGCCGAGCGCTTGGCATTGTTGAAACAGTATAGGGTGCGGTTGACCGAAGAGGGGGAGAAACAGGCGGCCGGCGTTGATCGGGAGAGGCTGGCGCAACTGGAACGGAGGCTGCAGCAGGGCGTTGCGAGGGTGCTCGAGCTTTTCCCGGACGAGATCCGCGGGCTGCCGATGGCCATCAAGGAACATGGCTCGCTGGGGCGCTACCTGATCGTGCTCGGAAACCTGGAAAAAGAAACGTTGGTGGCAAGATTCCTCGAACCGATGCTCAGAAAATCCGAGCCGGCGCCGATCCCGCTGCCAGCGGGGAAGGGCGGATGGTGGGCCGCGTTGACCCAATGGTTTAGACGATGAATGACGCGCCGACATCTCCCCAGCCGCCACCGCCATCCAGGCGGATCAAGTTTCCGCCTCCTCCTCCGCCCGCGAAAACCCTGGCGCTGCGACGGCGCCTTGAGCCCTCGGAAGGGTCGGCGGAGGCGCGCAAATCCATCAATGCCATCATGGAGGCGACTCGCGCGCCGTGGGGCGAGCTCCGCCCGATGGATTCGCAACAGGTGGGTGAACTGCAAAAGGCGTTGCGGAAGCTCGAGGCAAAACTGGATGAGCGCGAGCATGCCATCGAGGAGATTGGCGCACGGTTGGCGGAACGGGAGCGCGAGCTCGCGGAAACCGAGGCGTTGTTGACGGCGCGGGAAAAAGTCATCGTCGCTGCCGCGCGGACAAGCGGGGCGCCCGTGCTTACAAGGGAGGAACAATCCGCGCTCGAACAGCTGAAAGCGGAGTTGGAACGGCAGGAGGAATCGCTGAAGGAACAGAAGAGCGCGCTCAAGGAACGAGAGGTGTTTGTCCAGGAGAATGAGGCGAAACTGTTCGAGAAGATGCAGGCCCAACAGGAGAGGGAAGTCGAATTGGAACAAAAGGTCGACGATCTGCACTCGCTGGAGAAACGCATGCGCGAGCGGGAAGCTGCGGTTGATCCGGCGGCCGCGGCGGCCCTGCAGGCGGAAAAAGCCTCCCGGAAATTCGACGAGTTCAAGGAATAGACGGAGCGGGGGTGGAATCCTCGCCATCGAGGCCCACCGCCGGGAACTCCCGGCTGGCTGGCCGGTCAGATTCTCTACCGATGCTCCCGTCCTCAGTTTCAGCCCCTGGCCCGGATGGCGGCTGGCAATGATGCCGGTCGCTTTTTTGCTCGCTCCACGCCATCCAGCAATGCTTCCCTCCAGACCACTCATGAGAATCGCTGTATTCGTCGCCGCCGGCTTGGTTGCTCTGACCAGTTTCCTGCATGCCCAGTCCGATGATGACGATGAGGATGAAATGGACTACGCCCCGTTGGTGCCGACCGGAAGTTCACTGCGCTTCGGGCTCCGGTACGTTGGCGGACCCAAGGTGACATTCCACGACGTCGGTACGGTTCCGGCGAATCTGCCGATCCTGGGCGTCTCGGACACGGCCGACCACGTCTACAACGATGGCACGGTGAGTCAGGATACGCGCGTCGACGGCAGTGGCCATCCAGTGAATGACGGTCTGACCAACACCTGGACCGTCAACTACGCCACCCAGATTACCTCGGACAACAACGTTGCCTATCACATCTACAGCACGACTTCGCTGCCCGATGAGAAGAACATCAAGGCGCAGAACTCGCTGGCGTCGGGCTGGGAACTGCAGATGGGCCGCAGCCTTGGGAAGATCGGCCGGAAAGTGGACGTGAGCTTGGTCGCCGGGTTTACTTTTTCCGGATTCAATTCGAAGCAGAGCGGCGTTGTCCAGTCGCAGCTTACCACCGTGACCGACGTCTACTCCCTCAACGGCCAGGCTCCACCCTCGACGTTTTCGACCACGGAGCCAAACAGCACTTCCCAGATCGTTTACGATTCGAACGGCCAGCCGGAGCTCACCCCAAGCGGCGGTGTGAAGACGGTCTCGACCGATCAGAGCATTCTATTGGGTCTCAACCCGACGCGCACTATCTCCAGCACCAATTCTGATGGAAAACCGACCACCACGGACGTGCAGGGCCTCTGGCAGATCAAAGGCGCCTATTATACTTTCCGTCTCGGACCGGTATTCCTATTGCCTGTGACTGAACGGCTCAAGTTGAGCTTGGGATTCGGCGCGGCGGCAGTGTTTGCCGGCAGTACGTATACTGCGAGCGAGACCGTCTTGGTCGATAATGTCTCGTACAACGTTACGGATGGTGAAGTGAAGACCCATAGCGTAGTGCTTCCGGCCTGGTACGCCGACGCCGATGCCGAGTATTGGCTGACGGAGCGGGCGGGCTTTTATCTTGGTGCGACCTATCAGAGAAGCCAGAGCTACAATCAGGACCTCGGGGGACGAAGTGCGACCGTTGATATGGGATCGACTTCCGGTGTCACAAGCGGCCTCACGCTGCGGTTCTAGCCGGCTGGGTTCTCCATTTTTCGGTCGGACGCGATCAGAGCGAGGACGGGCGGGCGTGTCGCGCAACGTCCGGGCTCAATCTCCGGTTTCGACAATTTCCCGGCGGCGCGCCAACCTCCCTTCATGAAAGGACGCTGGCGGTTCGATGAGGTGTCGGATCCTCTGGTGCTCGCCGCCATGGAAGCGGTGCCGCGGGAGGAGTTTGTTCCTGGGAATTTGCGTGCCGCCGCCCATGATGACCGGGCCCTGCCCATCGGGTCGGGACAAACGATCTCGCAGCCGGCGGTGGTGGCTTACATGACCGGGCAACTGCGGTTGTCACCAACCAGCCGGGTGCTGGAGATTGGCACCGGCTCGGGCTACCAGGCTGCGGTGCTCGCCGAGATCACCCGTAACGTCTATTCCGTGGAACGCATCGCCGGGCTGGCGCGCACCGCTGCCGCGCGACTGGCGCGGCTCGGGTATGACTACGTTCAAGTCCGCGAAGGGGACGGGGCTCTCGGCTGGTCCGAGGAGGCGCCGTTTGATGCGATTATCGTGACCGCCGCCGCCGCCGCGATCCCGCCAGCGCTGCTCGCTCAACTGGGTCCCGACGGCCGCCTGATCCTGCCGTTGGGCGAACCAGATGGTCCGCAGGTGCTGGTGTTGCTGGAGCGGAATCCGGCGGGTGAATTCGACCGCCGGGACCTCTGGCCGGTGCGGTTCGTACCGTTGCTCTGACCGCCGATCGGGACGGAAAAGCGGCTCCGTTTCTTCCCATCGGGGACGGGGATTCCGGTCGGCTGTCAGCTTGGAGGATCCGGTTCGTGACAGGCGGCCAGGACGTCATCGAGGGCGCGCAAGCGGCCGGCCGGGAAAAGGGCGTTGATGCGCGAGACTACCTGTTGGATAAGCCCGTCCGGGCAGGAGGCGCCACCGGTGATCAATACGCGCATGGGCTCCCTTTCGGCGGGGAGGCTCCGGCGTTCCATCCGGCCGGTGTGGTTGAGACTCGCGACTGGAAACACATAGTGCTGCACATCGTCCCAACAGCGGATGTTTTCTTCCGATTGGATAAAATAGGCGCGGGCACCGAGGGTCTGCTCGCACAGGCGGAACAACTGGTAGGTGTTTGAGCTGTTTTGCCCGCCGATGACAAAAGCCGCATCGAGCGGCTCCGCGAGCGCCCGGCTCAGGGCATCCTGATTCACCTGCGTGGCATAACACAATGTGTCCTTCTTGCCGCTGCCGCCGACGTGCGCGTCCCCGTCCGGGTCGCCGTATCGCTGGCGGTAGATGCTGCGGAAATAGTCGATGATTTCTACCGTTTCGTTCATCAACAGGGTGGTCTGGTTGACCACCGCAATGCGAACCAGATGTCGCACCGGATCAAACCCGGGTGTGGACAGCCCCTTGAATCGCTCCCCAAACGCCGCCATCCGGGTGGGGGAGGGCTCCAGGATCAGTTCCCCGATCAGCCGCGCTTCATCGAGGCTGCGAATGATCAGGGAAGGGGCGAACCGGCGGGAGTTCGAAAAAGTGGCCTTGGTTTCCTCGTGTTCGGACTTGCCGTGGATGATGACGCTGTAGCCCTCCCGCCCGAATGCGCGGGCGGCTTTCCAGACCTTCTCCACCAGCATGCACGTGGCGTCATACTGAGCGACGCGAATCCCCTTCCGGATGAGTTTTTTCTTGTCCTCGTCCGTCGCACCGAATGCCGGGATGATCACAATGTCATCGCCAGTCAGGGTATCCCAGAGAAGCGGCGTGGAGCCGCCGGGCTGGGCCAACCCGCCGCTGACCGCGAATGGCCGGCCCTTGTCCGTCTGCAGAAAACGGAGACCGCGCCGCCGGAGGTCTTCGTTCACGAACGGATTGTGGATCAATTCACTCAGCATAAACACTCGGCGGCCCGGGTTTCCCGCGAGGGTTTCGTAGGCGCGTTCGATGGCGTTTTTCACGCCGAGACGAAAGCCGAAATGACTCGGAATGACGTAGCGCACCGCACCAAAATCGAGCATCGCGGGACGGCTGGCTGAACGTTCATGGGTGCGGTTCAGAGCTTTAATGGCTTCGCAGAGCTGGCTCTGGTAAAGGCTGCGCGCAGCGGAATCCTGGGCATAGATGCCGTGGTTGCGTTCCCGCTCCACGCGAAAACGGTAGATGTAGTCGTTCTCGCCCAGATGTAGGTAGGGAATTGCGATGAGGTGGGGTTCGAGACCAGCGACGATCGCGGAAAGCGACGGCGCGAGATCGGCCCGCTGGTTGGCCAGCTGTTCCAAGGAACGAAACTGCACCTCGTCGTCTGCCGGATCTCCCTCGACCTGGACGAAGAACACGCGGTAGTTCGCGCCGCCGGCTGCCACCGCAAAATATTCCGCCGCCGGGGTATGATGCTTGAAGTGCATCTCCAATCGCGCGATTGCGACTGCTCCGTCCGGGCCGACAAATGCCAGCCCCAGCCGGGTGCCGGCCTGTCGCACGGCGAGCCGGTTGCCGGCATCAAAAGCCAGGAAGGCGAACAGAGCGGGTGCCGTGGCAGGCAGGTTGGTGGTGACGACAGGCATCAATGGCGCCTAAGCAAAGACGATGCCCCCCAATGGTCAAATCCAAGGATATCCGCCGGCGGGCGGACCGAAGATCCCTGAATGCCCCGCCGGCGGTGTGCCGCTTCGATTGCCCAGGCGAGGACGCGCGCGTCCGCCGGGAAAAACGACGAAGCCAAAAAGACGGTGAACAGCTTGCTCACGCGCCACCATCCAGTTACCTCCGACGTTGATCCATGACATTGTCCGGAACACGCGGAAGCACGTTGCTTCTCCTCGCCGGTGGGGCCCTGCTAGCCGGAACCGGTTGCGCCACCCTGCGGAGACCGAAGCCGCGGTTTCTACCCGAGGCCGTGGCGTTGAAGCAGACCGACACCCTGTTGACGTTGGGGCGTCAGACAGGGTGGAAGGAGGTTGAGGATCTCCTGCCATTGCTCCAGGTGCAGGCGGATGCCGATTTTCCCGGCATTGCCTCGTTTGTCGCAGACTTGCATAAAGTGGCGGACGCAAAAAAGACGCCTGCAGGTGTGCCGCCGATCGATGCCGCCCGCCTCATTGACCACAATCCACATTTTTGGGGTGCCTATTATGAAATTGCCCCCGGTGATCCGTTGATGGCCATGCTGCACATCGGCTTGTTGCTGGCCGCCGGCGAAGTTGTGCGGGCCGATGAGGTGGCGACGTTGGAGATCAATTTCGGCCGGATGGAACCGGACTATCGCAAGGAATTGGTGCGCCTCGATGCTCATGCCCAGCTGGTACTCCAGGGCAGTCGCTGCGATGACGGCGAACTGGCGCGACTTCGGAGTGAAAAGGCCTTCGCTGTGGTCGCCCGCCGGGCCCAGGCCGCGCTGGTAGTCTGGCCCGAAAACCCGGAAGCGCTGGCGGATTTGGCGTCGGCGCTCCCGGCATTGTCCGGTGGCGGGCCGCCCGCGACCGATTCTCCTGCGCCAGGCGCCCTGGCGGCGTTGCGCCAAGTCGACCCGTTCTACCCGGTCGACCCGGCGCTGGCCGGGCCGGAACCGGCCGCTCTGCAGAACGCGCGACGTTGGTGGCTGCTGATGGATGGGGAGAGGGCGATTGGCGACGACCGGGTTTTGGAACAGTTTTCCACCGCGGCGCAGGCGGCAGGGATTGATGAACTTGCGCTGGTGGCCCGCAGTCTGTTGTCCGGATGGCGTGGCGAATCCATCCCGCCCGACGAGAGCTTTGCGCGGTCAGGCTTGTCGCGGCTGGTGGGCCCGGAAGCCGCGGCGGATATCTGCGCCCGCGCTTTTGCCGAGGGGCGCCAGTGGATCGGGTTGAACACCGAGAACGACGCGCCGTCGGTTGGACGCGACGGGGTATCCGTTCATCCGCAGCTTGAACAGCGTCTCTTGGTGCAGATCGCGGAAACATCCTATTGGATCGAGTCCGGCCTGGCGCAAGGTCGAGATCTGGCAACCAACTACAGTCAACGCGGGACCGCGTGGGCGCAATTGCGCCAGAAAAACGAATCGGCGGCCGATTTTCGCCGCTCCCTCCAGCTTGTGCCGGAGAACAACTCCGTCCGGTACCGTCTGGCCGTCACGCTCAGTGACGAAGGCGACTTCCAGGAGGCGGACTTGGTGTTTGCCGACGGGGCAAAGCGCGCCCCTCCTGACGCCGGGGAAACTCAAGCGTGGGGCAATCATCTTTTCAAACAGGGACGTTTTGCCGCGGCCGAGGCAGCCTACTCGCGCGCGGCCCGCCTCGACCCCGGCTTTGTCGAGGCCCGGATCATGCGCCACCTGACGCGACTGCGTGAGGGCAAGCCGGGCGATGCCCAGACCAAGGCTCGCATCGGCCGGGCTGACCCCTGGGGTGCCACCGTGCTGGAATTCCTCGCCGGACGCATCGACGAGACGAGCCTTTTTGGCCGGTTGGAGCCGCAAGGCGGGCTGCGTTATTCGGAACAGGAGTGCGAACTGTATTTCGTCCGCGCCCAGCTTGAGTTAAGTCGCGGCGAGATTGCCGATGCCCGCCGCAGCCTGCACAGTTGCCTCGGGACCGGCGCCACTTCTGTCGCGTGGTACGCGATGGCCTGGCACGAACTGCGCAGGCTTGATCACACTCATCCGCCGCCGCCACCCAAGCCATCGTCGGGTGGAGAGGCTGATGACGAACCCGCGTAACCTGCATCTAGGCAGATTGTAGGATAGAGTCTGCTCGCGACCTGTCCTCCATAGGCCTTGCGAAGGAGGATTCCGAGATAACGATCGCCTGCGAGCAGACTCCTACATCGATAACCTGTTGGCTTCGTCGCCCACGAGCGAGGGCAGGGTTCATTGAATCGAGACGGCTCAGCAGCGTCAGGGACGTCGAGGCCGGCAAGCTGGCCGGGCCTCATTCTGGCGCCGAACTCGCTTCGCTGATGCTTTCGACTTCGATAAAAACGGTCGAGCGCCCGCCGAGTCCGTAGGGCCCCACCTTCAGACGGCCGCGCACGGACACCAGTTTGCCGCCGAGACGGCGGCCGAGATCCAAGCGCTTGGTGTGGCGCTGATCTTTGGGCATCCCTGGGAAGATCGCCAGATCCACGATGTCGGTGAAGCGGCCGTTCTCACCGGTCAGCAGATCTTGTTCGTTGGAAGAACTGAAATACCCCTGGGTGACAATGGTCTGATCGAGCGTGCTCGAGGTCGGATTTC
>Ga0182027_10004329_pt1 | contig 22042 bp, 22 predicted proteins | sample 712E1DmetaG_FD_121300 | JGI IMG/M metagenome (GOLD analysis project Ga0182027, IMG submission 121300) | Permafrost microbial communities from Stordalen Mire, Sweden - 712E1D metaG (Illumina Assembly) | ecosystem: Environmental > Terrestrial > Soil > Wetlands > Permafrost | place: Sweden... | reverse complement strand
GTTCCAGGGTCTCCAAGCTAAGACTACCGACCTACAAACCAAGATGGATGTCATGTCCCAAAGACTTGATGAACAAGCTTCAACCTCTGCCTTCCTAACCGAGATATTACAAAATCAGATCGGCGCCTCCAATTCTGCCGACCTTAATCTTAATCTCGGCAATATTAATATCCAAAGCGCAACAATTTCCGGCGACCTCATGGTCTTGGGCAGAACTACGGTTAGCGATATAAGCGTTACAGGCAATATATCTACCGGAGTTTTGACTATTAAAGGACTTGATGAAGACGGAACAGCTAGCATTAATACGTTGTCCGGCGATCTTAAATTGCAAAATGAAGGCTTGGGCGGAGTTGATATCCTGTCCGGGAAAGTCACGATCGACATGGGCGGAAACGTCAATGTCAAAAACTCTATTACGGCAAAAGAAGTTAATACTCAAAAGCTGAATATAATAACCGATACTTCGGCAGAGGCTACTCAGTCCGCGGTCCTATCCGCATCTGCGGGAACCGCAACCATTGCCAAAGATACGGACAGCATCATCATTAATACTACTGCCGTGACAGATAATTCATTAATTAACGTTACATTCAACGGAGATTATACTCCGGCTGTCAGATACTGGACCGAAAATAAGATTGCGGGGGATTCGTTTACAATTAAGTTAAATGCAGCAGTTGCCCAAGACGTAAAACTTAATTGGTGGATAGTAAACTAATTCATCAAAAGTAATTCAAAATAAACGGATGAAGAAAATAATATTATCAATTGCTGTCGTTTTGGTTTTTGCCGCCCTGATTCCTAATCTCTTACGAGAGGGAATAACCAATTCTTTCTACGCTTATTTTTTATACGTAATAGATTTTATTGTTCAGAATTATTTTATTTTTATTTTAGGATTTATAGCTTTAATAATAATCTTTTTCCGCTTTGTTAAATTTGATAAAAATTATTCACTTAAAAAAAATTACTCGCTTTCCGTATTGCAAATTATTAATTTATTAATTATTGCATTTTTTCTTTCGTATGTTGCCTTACTGGTTATAGCTTTTATAGAGCTTAATGTAGTTTCTATTTTGACAAATATAAACCCCAAAATATTGGGCATAGTGAGTGACAAGAACGTTATAATTAATACTTTAAAAAAGGATAATTATCCTCCGGAGATTATAACCAGCGAAAATGAAAAGAATAAAGAGACGGTAAAAGTTGCCGATACAATAACTGGCACCGGCAGTTTTTATGGATACTATATTCTCTCATCTATTCCCGGTTTTTTTGTTTTACCTACTAAAGAATCCGATTCCGGCATGTTATTGGTAGACAATACCTTAATTTTTACCAAGCTAAATCCTACCGACCTTCAGGAAATCAGTCCAATCATCAGCTATTCTCTCGTGCAAAATTACTTTCCGGAAAGAAGAATTAAATCATATCCCAAAATATCGATTATGAAAAGCGCTGAGTACCTGGCATACCGTGAAGAAGATTTTAAAAACGGCAGTATAAAGATAGATAAGGAAATAGGAGATTATAAAAAACAAATAACTGCCGTTTCTCAGTCGATAGAGGGAGACAATGATCAAATTCTCTATGACAAATCAATTATTGATAAATCAAATTCGGAATATAAAAATTGTTTATCAAACGGAGATTATTCCTTATTGTATTGCAAGAATTTACTTAGTAATTTTAAATTGCAAGACAGGGAAACAGAAGTAGCTAGCCTGAATAAAGATCTTCTGGCAAACCAAGATAAACTGAAGGGGTATAGCGATTATTATGATTTTTATGTCGGGCTTGGGCAGAGCTTACAATTGGCTCAGGGGGGCATACCTCATGAATTCGGCACATTTATACCTAAAGATGTGATAAGGATAGCTTTTAACACTGCCGACTCTTCTCATACAATTGCCGATTATATCGAGACATTGATACATGAATATTTACATTATGCGAGTTATGTTTCCGATGACAAAAAATTAAGTGATGTATTTTTTGAAGAAGGTTTAACGGAATATTTTGCCCGCCAAATAATAAAAAACGATTTAGACGTCAGCACAAATATCGGATATCCCGTCTTCGCCAAAATAATCGATCAAATGACTAAAAGAATTTCGGAAAGTGAACTTACGGATATTTATTTTTCCAAAGACCAAGTCAGACTCGAACAATTATTGGACCGGGTATACGGAGAGAACTTTTATAAAAATACCCGGATAGAATTTCTTAATTTGCAGTACGCATCAAGTCCTGATCTGGCATTGAAAATAGCCAATGAAATTATGAAAAAACTTGGCGGCAATCCGTTGAAAGAAAAAGACCTGCTGAGCACTTCGGATTAAATTAAAATTTCAGTAAGAGAGCTTTTCTAGTCAGTCTTTGTTAGGGTAATTTAACTTGAGGATTTTTCTTGACGGCTGACGGAGTGGAAATTTGCGGAGGATTATTTAAACTGGAAACGCCGACGTTTGACAGGCTCTTATTCTTAAGCCCTGTCTCGCTGGCATTTTGCTGGCTTACGATTCTGGCTTTCAAATCCGTTATCAAATCGGAAACTATCTTGTAATCTTTCGGATCGGTTGTTTTACTGATCAGGGTTAATGACTGTTGGGCTATCAATTGTGCATCGTTGAAGTCGCCTTTTTCTCTGTAAGCAATGGCTAAGTCATAATAGGCATTGGTATAATCGGGCTTAAGGTTGACAGCATCGGTAAAGAACCTGATAGCCAAATCATAGTTTTTAATAGAATAGTATATCTCTCCGACAGCCAATCTAAGCGCGGGATTCATAGGATCAAGTTGTATGGCTTTGCCATAAGCATCCAGAGCGAATGTCAAGGCGTTGTTCGCAACTCCGGTAATATTTTTGTAAACCGAAGCTAAGATTTCCCAATTCCGTGAAGATCTGGGGCTTAGAATAACGCTTGCTCTTCCTTCATTAATAGCTTGAGAAAGAAGAGTCTGAATTGTTTGCTTGTCTTTATCAGTTAAAGATCCTTGAGGATTATCTTTGGTCGGGCCTTTTTGTATGGCAATAATATTGGCCAAGCTGAAATTAGTTTGGGCCATGTCTACCCTGTAAGAATCCACCAAGGGATTCAAAGACTCGGCTTTTTGCAAATATTGATATGTTAACGCGCCGTTTTTATTTGCCTGCGAAAGAGCAAGTCTATGGTAATAATCGGCAGAAACGACGATAGTTAGTTTAAATAATAAAGCTACCGCCCCGACAAGATATACGATGAAAATAACAACCGGAAGAAGATCGAATTGCTGATTATGAGAAGTTGAAGCTTTAAGACCCATCGAAAGTTCGGTGGCGTTATTGCGAATGGATTCTTGAGACATCATTAGGGTAGCAAAAATGAATAAAGTAATAACAACTGAAACCAAAGTACCGGCATGAATCATCAGGAGAATAATGCTTAGTAATGCGCTGATTGCCAAAGCGAGTTGGGCCGCATCCCGCGGAGCATCTTTAAGATTATCGGTCTGGGTCAGGGATAAAATTTTGTTACTATTTTTTATTACTACTATACACAATACAATTAGAGCAAAGAAGCCGACCAGTCCTAATGTGCTCAGGACTTGCAGAAATTCATCATAAGCATTGCCGAAAGAAAAATTCCAATAATTTAGGACATTGAATTCCGTAGGTTTATAGGAAGTGAAATTAAATAAGTAGGTGGAGGGACCGGTGCCGAAAAAGGGAGCATCTCTGAAAGATGAAGCTGAAATTTTCCAAGAGATAGAAAGAGGTAGCTGGATTTCCTTCGGAAAACCGATCTCCATCTGTTGTATTTTATTTCCTCCAAACGGCATATAAGCAGCCGCTAAAGTTAAAACAACAACGGCAGCTGAAACTAAAAATAAAGTCAGACCGTCTTTGGACAAGTGATCTTTTGAGGCATAAAGACTAAGTCCGAAAACGATTAATAAAGCGACATATGCAGCAACGGAACCGGTCAAAACAATAACGATGCCGAATAAAATTGTTAAAATGACAGCCAAATACCGGGGTAGATATTTATTCGGATTAATTATGGAGATCAAGGGTAAAGGCAATAGCAGTATTAAGAATGCAATTGTGGAGAAAGTCGAGCCGGTAGGAGTAAAATTAACTCCTTTGGTAAAATCAAAGGGCAAAAAGATTCCGAAGAAAGACAAAAGGGTTATCAAAGCTACTGCTCCTGCGCTCGTAAATAGAACGTAAAGAAAGTTTTTGACACGAGTCATGTCCCTTAGGTTTGAAACCGTTACGAAATAAAGTAAGACATAAAGAACCCATGAGACTGCAGAGCCGTGGACGTTAGGAAAATCCCCATAGATCGCCTGATATCTTGTTCCGCTGACGTAGGTTGAAACCAGGACAACGGCCAGAAAGACCAATAACGGAACATCAAGGGGAGTTCTATTGATCGTTACTTTGCCTTTTAGTATCCAAGAGAAAATAGATAATCCCAGTAAGATTGTAGTTGCTACAATTAAAAATATAAGTTTGGGCATTTCATAAAATTCGGTAGTTTGATTAAGAAAAAGTAATGGAGTAACTCCTGCCACTACTAATAGTATTAGAGTTATAAGTTTATCTATAAAAACAGTAAGATTATTTTTCATTTTAATTTTATTGGACAATAAATAATACTAAATAATTAATAACAAAAAATAGAGCACTAGTCAATAAGCAACTTGTATTATTATCCCTTGACAACACGTAATTTGCTTTAATATACTTAATTTATGGAACATAAATTTCCTTTAGGACAATTCGCCCTGCGTTTTCCGAACGATGAGGTATGTCTCGAAGAAATTAGAAAATATCGTTTTCCTGAGGGCATACACTGTGCTAAATGTAAGAAGACCACAAGACATTACAGAATATCAAAAAGACCTGTTTATGCTTGTAAGTTTTGTCGCGCTCAAACTTCACCATTGGTCGGGACAATTTTTGAAAAAACTACAACCCCTCTTCGTTTATGGTTTTACGCTCTATTTTTAATGACTCACACCAGAGCGAATATCTCGACAAAAACCTTGCAGCGTGAACTTGGAGTCACCTATAAAACCGCCTGGAGAATATATAACAATACTTTAAAACTAATGAAACAAAATGACGCAGACTTATTGTCCAATGCGCAGGTACGCAAGTGGACCTTCTTTAACGTTATAGAATTAAAGGTCGTTCAAAAGAAACTGGAATCTCCCGCGTAAAATTAAGGACGAACAGCCCGTTTCAGAAGCTCAAAGAAATCTTCCTTGGCATTATTTCTACCGCCACTTGTTAATAACGTTTGTATTTTTTTATTCTTAATTCTTAACCTTCTTTTTCTCATAATGTAAATATACTACATTTGAAAGTAGTTTGAAAATTAATTACTATAATAGTAGTGAACATTATAAAAATAATTCTTAAAACGTTATTGGGATTAGTAGTCTCCTTGTCGGGTTTATATCTGGCGTATTACTATGTAAGTAATTTGGATACAAGCAGTTTTTTGATTATTATATTTTCTTTGGTTCTTATTATTGCAGGAATAACGCTGTTGGTCCGGATCGGAAAATCAGGAGAAACAATTATGGCAAATTTTCAGAGGACAAACCTAGCGGAAGACAAATCCGAAGCCGGAAAAGCGGAAAACTTTATAGAAAAAAATGCCAAAATATCGGCCGAATGGACAAGGACAGTTGAAAAAAAAGATAAATTGAAAACACTGGAAATCGCCGCCGCCGCCGAAGAAAAACCGGCCGAATAAAACATCGCCGCTGAAAAATTAAAAGCAAAGTGGTATATTTAAATTGATGCCAGAAAGCAATTATTCTCTTGGACAAATTCACTTACCGGAAAATAAAAAATTAACCGATTCACTGCAAAAATTATCTTTGTTATTGAGCTTATTGGTTCTTGTCTTCGGAACAATAACTTTCTTTTTTTCTCCGGTTATCGGTATATTCATTATTTTAACTTCGTTTTCTCTTTGTATTGAAGAAAAAATTGGCAATACTTTTCAATCAAAAAACAGCATCCCGGGATACTTAAAAACATTTTTTATTTTAATTTCGGTTTTGTGCAGCTTACTGATAATCTCAGCAGGAGTTTTATTCATGTCAGGATTTGGCTTGATCTATACAAAGCAAATTAACCAAAATATCGGCTTTAGTTTTTTGTTGATCGGTTTCGGCCTACTTTTGTCGAAATTAAAATTCTTGGGCCGTTTCCATTTGTCCCAATTGTTTGCTTTCGTAATTTTAATTATAAATTCCATGGTAATTTTGGAATCGCTTTATCTTCAATCGTTGTCGGTCAAAGTAGTTATTCCCTACACGCCATTGATTTTGGCAGTAACTTTCGTCATGTCATGCATGGCAATAATTCTCCGATGGCCGGCCAGAGGATTCATGAGTATGTTTACGACAGAATCCATCAGCAGCAGATATGCGTTTGAATCGTTGATAGTCAATGTAATAACAATTTTTGTTGTCGGGTATATAATCTCAGTTTTATTGAGAACAGGAATACTTGCTTCATATGAGTCAATTGCGGTCTTGGCGATATTGCTAATTGTTTTTACTGTTGTATTTGCCTGGATTAACATCAGACTTCTTTACAGACTTGAATTAGAGCGATTTGTCATGAGAGAAGAGCTGAGGGTCCATAATATCAGCCTACAACTTGGCAATGAAGATCTTGTCAGTAAAACTAAGGAACTACAAGAAAAGAACAATGAATGTATTGACAAAATAGATAATAGAGAAAAATATATGGATGTGATTGAAAAATACGAGTAAATTATTCAACGGAATCCGGGGTTGACAAAACGAGCCTAAAAAAGTAAGCTTATCCCACTCATTTAGCATGGTCAAGAAGAAATCTTACGTTCTCAAAAAAGATGCCTTAATTAGTGATATTCTGCGGGATTGTCCCAAAGCGGTGGAATATCTGGCTGAATACGGACTACTCTGTGTAACTTGCCCCCTTAATAGTTTTGATACTTTGGAAACGGGGACGAGGATTCACCATATGAGCGATGAGGCTTTGCAAAAAATGATAGATGAAATAAATGAAGAACTTAAAAAAGAAATATGAATAAGTCATTAGTAATTGAAAATCTTTACGCTAAATCAGTAGATGATAAAGAGATACTTAAAGGCGTCTCATTAATTATTAAACAAAATGAGATACATGCGCTGATGGGCCCGAATGGCGGAGGAAAATCGACACTGGCTCAGGTAATAATGGGCCATCCGGGCTTTGTTATTACCAAAGGAAAAATCTTAGTTAACGGGAAAAACATTGCTAAACTAACTTCTGATAAACGGGCAAAGTTGGGAATATTTTTGGGCTTTCAATATCCTGTTGAAGTTCCGGGAGTAAATTTTGCCAACTTTCTGCGCATGGCGGTAAATGAAAATAAAACCAAGAATGAAAAATTTTCTCCGATTGCTTTCAGGAACTTGATAAAAGAAAAAGCCGAGAAATTGGCCTTTTCGGAAGACGTTACAAAAAGATTTTTGAATGAAGGTTTTTCCGGGGGAGAAAAGAAGAAAGCCGAAATTTTGCAAATGGCACTACTTAAGCCGTCATTTGCCATACTGGATGAACCGGATTCGGGACTTGATGTTGATGCTTTAAAATATATCTCAAAGACGATTACTGCTCTTGATTTTCCTGTCGGACTACTTGTCATTACTCATTACCAAAGAATACTTCATTATCTCAGGCCCGATTTTGTCCACGTTTTGATTAATGGCAAAATAATTAAATCAGGCGACGCTAATTTAGCTAAGGCAATTGAAAGAAATGGCTATGAAAAAATCTTCAACAATAAATAATCAATATACTTACGGATTTCATAAGCCCGAGAAATCTTCTTTCAAAACTCCTTTGGGAATAAATGAAAAGGTAGTCGAGGCAATTTCTGCTTATAAAAATGAACCCCTGTGGATGAGGGAATTTAGACTCAAAGCATTAAAGATATTTGAGAAGAAAAAAATGCCATCTTTTGGTCCGGATCTTTCCAAATTAAATTTCGATAAATTATGTTTTTACAATAGTCCGTCAGGTAGTAAATTCCGTAAGTGGTCGGATGTCCCGAAAGATATTTTGGATACCTACAATAAAATCGGTGTCCCGGAAGCGGAGAAAAAATTTCTGGCCGGAGTCGAGGCCCAATACGATTCGGAGGTAATTTATTCCAATTTAAAAAATCATTGGGAAAAACTTGGAGTTATTTTTACCGATATGGATACCGCCGTCAAAAAATATCCGGAACTGGTTAAAAAATATTTAGGCACGCTAGTGCCGGCGGATGACAATAAATTTTCGGCTTTAAATTCTGCGGTTTGGAGCGGCGGCAGTTTTATTTATGTGCCAAAAAGAGTCAGTGTGCCCATTCCGCTTCAAGCTTATTTCCGGATCAACGCCAAGGCCGTCGGGCAATTTGAAAGGACAATTATTATAGCTGAAGAGGGAAGTTTTGTTCATTACATCGAAGGTTGTTCGGCGCCGATTTATACCAATGATTCTTTGCATGCGGCAGTGGTCGAAGTTTTTGTCAAAAAGGGCGCTAGGGTCAGGTATACTTCAATCCAAAATTGGAGCGGCAATGTCTATAATCTTGTCACCAAACGCATGCAAATTGAAGAGAACGGAGTAGGCGAATGGGTCGACGGAAATTTGGGATCAAAAATTAATATGAAATATCCGGCTTTAATTTTGAAAGGCAAAGGAGCGCGCGGGGAGTTATTATCCCTGGCCTATGCGGGGGAAAATCAGTATCAGGATACGGGAGGAAAAGCTATTCATTTGGCGCCCAACACTACCAGCACCCTTATCTCAAAATCGATCAGCCGCAACGGGGGTAGGGCAAGCTATCGGGGATTGGTTAAGATCGCCAAGGGAGCTAAAGGCAGCAAGTCTCATGTCCGCTGTGACGCTTTGTTGTTGGATGATAAATCAAGATCGGATACTTATCCTGTCAATGATGTTCAGGAACAGGATGTGACATTGGGACATGAAGCTTCGGTCTCCAAGGTCGGAGAACAGCAGCTTTTTTATCTGATGTCGCGGGGACTAAATGAAGTTCAGGCTACTTCATTAATCGTCAACGGTTTTATCGAGCCGATTGTTAAAGAGTTGCCCCTAGAATACGCTGTCGAATTAAACCGCCTAATTAATCTTTCAATGGAAGGAGCCATCGCTTGAAGAATATAGTTATCAAAAAAAATGAGAATTTAACTTTGCCTATAATTTGGCGCGGTCAAGAAAAAGAAATTAATTATGACATTAAATTAGCGGGGGTTGGTTCAAGCCTGACACTTCAAATGTTGCTTTTGGGTAAAAAAAATGACAAGGTAAAAATTCAAGTGAAGGTTGACCATCAGGCGATTGAAACAAAAAGTAAGATAATTGTGAAAGGCATTATCGATGACAATGCGAGCATTGATTTCAACGGTTTGGTAAAAATTGAGAAGGGAGCCAAAGGCTCAAATGCTTGGCTCAGCGCAAATTTACTGCTATTATCGGATAGCGCCAAAGGTCGGGCTGTTCCGGCTTTGGAAATTTTGGAAAATGATGTGAAAGCCGGACATGCGACGACGATCGGAAAAATAAATGAGACAGAATTATTTTATTTAATGTCCCGCGGCCTGTCTAAAGCAAAAGCGACAGATTTAATTGTTCAGGGATTTTTGAATGGGTTCTTAAACTATGAAAAATAATTTCAAAAAAGATTTTCCGATTTTTACCAACCGGCCCAAGCTAGTTTATTTGGACAATGCGGCTACAACGCAAAAACCAAAATCAGTGATTGAAGCGGTGACAAATTTTTACACGAAATATAATAGTAATGTCCACCGCGGGGTTTATGATTTAAGTTTCAAAGCGACGGAAATTTATGAAGGCATAAGAGCCAAGGTTGCGAACTTTATTAATGCTATAAATCCGGCGGAAATAATTTTCACCGGCAATGCAACGGAGGCGATTAATTTGGTGGTTTGGGGATACGCCAAGGAGAATTTAAAAAGAGGAGACATCATAGTCTTGACCGAAATGGAGCACAACTCCAACATTGTCCCGTTTCTTCGCTTGAAAGAAGAATTAGGGATAAAGATATTTTACTTACCGATTGATAAGAACTTTGAATTGGATTACGAGGCATTATTTAAGGCAAATTTAGATCTTAAAAAAGTTAAAATAATTTCCCTGACACAGGCTTCAAATGTTTTGGGAGCCATCAACCCATTGGAAAAAATTATTCCCATTTTAAGGAAAAAATGCGCGAATGCAAAGTTTTTAATCGATGCGGCGCAATCGGTAGCGCACCTGCGGATTGATGTTCAAAAATTGGACTCTGATTTCTTGGTTTTTTCCGCTCACAAAATGTACGGGCCGTCGGGTATCGGTGTGTTGTGGGCAAAACATGAATTATTGGAAGAAATGGAGCCAATTTTTAGCGGCGGAAATATGGTTGAGGAAGTGACTAAGGAAAAGGCGATTTTTGCTCCACTTCCGGGGAAATTTGAGGCTGGGACGGGGAAATTAGAAGCGGTGGTGGGTCTGGGAGCGGCGATTGATTATATTAATTCGGTGGGGTTTAAAAATATTGCCCGTCTGGATAGGGAGTTAACCGAATACGGACTTAAAGCTCTGAATAAAATAAAGGGAATTAAAATTTATGGGAGCAATAAAAGCAAGAATAGGCTGCCGATTTTCGCTTTTAATATCTCCGGTCTTCATCCGCATGATGTCTCGGAAATATTAAACCGCAGTGAAATTTGTGTCCGTGCCGGACATCATTGCGCTCATGTTTTGCTGCAATCTCTTAATACACAGAGCACTTTGCGGGCATCGCTATCTATTTATAATTCAATCGAAGACATTGATAAGTTGGTAAAAGGGTTAGAAGAAGCGAAGAGGATATTTAATCCCGCTAAAGCAGGATTTCGCGTTATCTTAAATTAATCAATGAGCTCGATATGACACAAGATCCGCTATACAGAGAAATAATTTTGGAACATTGGCAGAATCCGCAAAATTACGGGAGGCTTAAAAAGTCCGATATTGACGTGTCGCAAATCAATCCGACTTGCGGAGACAAAATAAGACTGACTGGAAAAATAAGAGGCGGAAAACTGACGGAAGTGGCTTTTGAAGGGGAAGGCTGTGCCATTTCCAAAGCTTCGGCATCTCTTTTTACGGAGCAGATTAAAAATATGCCGATGACAAAAATTAAAAAGCTGAAGAATGAAGACGTCCTTAAAAATTTGCCGATTTCGATTTCTCCCGCCCGCCACAACTGCGCCCTCCTTTGTTTTAACGCACTGAAAAAGGGATTGAAGTAAATTAATTTTTCTTCCAGGCGTTTTGGGCAGAGAGGGATTCGGCTTTTGTTAGAACGTTCACAATTAATCCCATTTGGACCGAGACAAAACTGCCTATTTTTATTTTTTCGTCAGTAATCAGCGCGTATCTGGTTTCATCGCCCGGATATTGGACCAGAGCTTTTTTGCCTTCAATTTTGATGACTTTTCCTGGTGCCGCAATACACATATTTACTCTTATTCTACCATTTTTTTCTTTTGAAATTTCTGTTATCATAGATTAGTCGTGGAACAAAAAAAATTAGTCATCGGTTGGTTCTCCTTTACCTGCTGTGAAGACAGCACTATTGTTCTGACGGAACTTCTGAATGACCACTTGGATGAATGGAAGAAAGTTATAGAATTCAAGCATATGAGAGTTCTGAAAACCAAAAATGATATGTCCAATTTGGACGTAGCCTTTATTGAAGGAGCTGCTTCATCCCCGAAGCAGGAAGAGGAAATGAAAAAAATCCGTGAAAATGCCAAATATGTCGTGGCTATCGGTGCCTGCGCTTGTACGGGCATGCCTTCAGCCAGTAGAAACGCCTTTGCCGATAAAGAATTAAACGACAAGATTCAGTGGTACATCAAAACCTTTAATTACGGACAAAAAGTTAAGAAATTGGATGAGGTCATAAAAGTGGATGATTATGTTCAGGGGTGTCCGATGAATGTGACGACTTTTATAGCGACGGTTGAGAAATACTTGAAGCTTTTCGGGATAGTCTGAAGAGCTCAATCCTGCTAGAGCAGGATTTCATACTATTTTAAATTAATCAAGGAATTAAAAATGCATAGCGGAGAAATTACAATTGATAATATTACCAAGATTGAAGGCTCGGCCGGACTTAAAGTCACGGTTGCTGACGGTAAGGTCACGGACCTGAAGTTTATTCTCCAGGATTACCGCCGTTTTTATACGGAAGCCGTTAAGGGCAAGCCGACCGTGGCCACGCCGTCCTTTCTTTCGAGAATCTGCGGAACCTGTTCGGTAGCCCACTTGTTCGCGGCCATCAAAGCGATTGAGGCTTCTCAGGGAATTAAAGTCACAGAACAGACAAAAATCCTAAGGCGTCTGGCCTATGACGGACTGATGATTAGGGATCACGCGTTGCATTTGTACTTTTTTGTTTTGCCTGACCTTTTGGGAGTCGATTCGATTTTGGATATTCCCGATGATCATGACAATCTCGGACATCTTCTATTGCACGATTCATTTGATATCAAAAAAGTCGGGACAGAAATCACAAATCAAATTATCGGCGCCGCCATTCACGCGCCTCTGCCTGTGCCGGGAGGATTTTTAAGGACTCCCGATCAATCCAAATTTCCGGATTTAGTTGCGAGGCTTGAAGCCATCCATCCACAAGTTTTAAGAGGGATTAAAACTTTTTATGATTGGAAGGAAACTTTCGTCAGAAATTCCGATTATCTATATCTTCGTAACGACAAGCAATTTGATTTTCTGGAAGGCGATATCTGCAATTCAAATGGCAAACGCGTAGCCCCGAAAGATTTCTTAAGTTTTCTAGATAAAGTGGTTGTTCCGTATTCCGAGTCGGAAGAATATATTTTTTCTGGTGGTTCGCATGAAGACTATCTGGTTGGTTCACTGGCCAGACTTAATTTCAATAAAGATATTCTGCATCCCAGGACCAAAGCAGATGTCGAGCCGTATCTCAATGTTTTTCCTTCGAATAATTTACAGCACAATAATCTGGCTCAGGCGATTGAAATTTTACAATGCGTTGATGACGCGATTGATATTTTGAAAACCACAACCATTGTTCAGGAAAGACCGGTGACCAAACCTCCGCAAGCAGGTATAGGAGTTGGAGTAGTTGAAGCGCCGCGGGGGACTCTGTATCACATGGCCAAAGTAAATGATAAAGGAATTATCGAAGATTACGATGTCATCGTGCCGACAGCTCAAAACCAAATTACAATTGAAAATGATTTGAAGAAGTATTTCAACGAAAATCTAGACAAAGATGAGGCCTTTTTACATTTGGCGGCGGAAAAAATTGTCAGAGCTTATGATCCCTGCGTTTCCTGCGCTACCAATTTTCTCAAAATAGATTGGATCAGAAAATAATCAACCTCTCCCTGCATCGGCAAACCGACAATAGTGACTCTGCCGAGCTTGCCGATTTTCTTTAAGTATTTAAGCTGAAAACCGAGGTCAAAATCATGAACCGAAGAACGGGGAGGCAAGACTAATCTATCCAAATCATCGTCCTTAATTTCGGTTACTTTTTCGATTCCCTGGACTGCATCAAGAATAACCACAAATTTTTCATCAATAAAAGGCACGTCTTCGTTCGGCTTAACTTTTACGAAGTTGACGTTTTCAATTTTGCCCTCTAATTTTTCGGCCACTTCAAAAGCGCGCTTATCCTCGATTAAGTCCTCGTTGCCAAAAACATAAACTTTCATTTGATTTAGTGTAGCATACGAAGTATTATTATCCGTAATGAAAGATTCAGCCCTGCAATTGGAATCACGTTTTTCTCTGGCGCCCAATTCGTTAGGTTATTGCGGTCAAAAAAGCGCAGTGGCTAAATTCAAAAAATGCATTAGTAAAAACAAGTGCGATGGGGTTAGAGAAGAATTAAAAAATTTCATAGTTTTATACCCATATCTTAAAACGTTAAGTAAAATTTTGAAAAAACCTTTTTCTTCGTATCCTGTCATTGAAAGCTACTGGTTGGGAAATGATGAGCTTAAAAAAGCCAAGCTAAAGGATTATTCGCTTTTACTTGATAGCTTTGCCAAGCAAGGAGTGCCGGAATTTTTTGTTGAAGAATTAAAAGCTAAAAAACCGAAAAAATTTATTCCGAATCATCTCTTCCATATTTTATTTATCGGTGTGGGTAAGGCCAGCGGGGCGGTGCCTTTCAATCTTGAGTCAATCAATAATTGCATGATCCGCTGGGGAAAAGTCATAAAACTTAATAAAAAAGAAGCAATTGTAAATTTAAATTCTTTAAAAAAGAAAGGAAAAAACGGTTATGCTTTAACTCAAATTAAGGCGCAAATTCCGTTTGATTCAAAATTTACTCCCCATCTGAAAGTCGGCGATACGGTTGCCGTCCACTGGAACTTAGTCGTTAAAATCTTAACTTCTTTGGAAGAGAGAAATCTTCATTTTTGGTCTGGCAGAGTCTGCCAGACACAAAATTAAGACTCCCAAAATCGTCAAAAAGGCCTGAATTCCGAGCTGAATGTTCCAAGCGTGAGTGACAAAGACAGCAGAAAGAATATTGGTAATTAAAGTCGCGCTGACCAAAATAGAGGCGACAACTGTCACAGAAGCAAACTTCAAAGCTCTGTACCAAGCGGTCACGTAGCCAAGCAATAGCGCTACGGTCGTCACCATCCAAAACATTTGGGTCGAAGAAGGGGCAAAACTATTAATCAAGGCAGCCGGCGCAGTTATCGCCGCAGCCGAAAGTAAAATTATTGATCCCAAGCCCATCCTGGCGCCGGTAACAATGTCGGGATCAACGCTTGGCAGGATTTTTTTGGCCAAGACGTGTTCGATGGCCCAAAGAATGGTGGCTACTAGAACAAATAATTCGCCTTGAGAAAATTGGAATTTAGTGAAACCGCCAATGATTAAATTGGAATAGAACAAAAGCAAAACAGCGGCAATTTGTAGCGGCGATATTTTCTCTTTGAGAAATGGCACGGCCAAAATCGCTACCCAAATCACTAAGGTCTTATTGATAATGGCGCCATTGATGGCCGGAATTTGAGATAGTCCCGTGAAGAACAAATAAAAGGGAAGAGAGCCGCCGATAATTCCGATCAATACCAAGTAAAATATTTGTTTTCCGGTTAAGTTTTTAATTTTCTTCCACTTCCAAGTAATGGTTAAAATTCCGATAATCAATAGCCCGACGAGGGCATTTTTTTCGGCGGTAAAAATCAACGGCGGTTTAATTACATCAACGGCGATTTTATTGACAAAATTTGAAACACCGGAAATAAAAGCAGTCAGAAATGCAAAGTAAATGCCCTTTTTTAGAGTAGAAGACATAGGTTACGCAGGCCAAACTTGAGTGTTAGTTTCGGTATCGGTGACGATGATAGCTTTGGTCGGGCAAGACTGGGCCGCCATCAGGATATTCTCCGGCAAATCTTGGCCTTCCAAAATTATGGCTTTATTTTCGCTATCCAGCTGAAAGATATTGGGGGAAACCGCGACACAGGAAGCGGCCCCGATACAAAGGCTTTTGATGACTTTAACTTTATATTTGCCGATCTGAATTTCTTTATCTTCTGATTGTGGCGCTTGGTTATCCATAACTAATTCATATTAAACATTTTTTTGCTTGTTTGCAAGATGCAAAATGAGCTATTATTGTACTAAGCTTGCCGATTTATGATCGTAAAAATTCTAAAAAAAGAGACAATTTATAAAGATAATTTATACATAGAATTTGACCTTTTGGGTCAAATTCTTACATATGAAGCCGGCCAATTTTTCTCATTAACCTTATTGAACCCTTCCTTCACGGATCAAAGAGGCAACAGCCGCTTTTTCGGTTTCGTAAACAGTCCGACGGAAGTCGAAAAAGCAGCAATGGTTACGAAAATCGGCATCAGCGCCTTTAAGAAATCACTAATGACACTTCCTATCGGCGCGCAAGTGCAAATTGATTCAATTGACGGACATACGGTTTTGCCCTCGGACATTAATCAAAAAATTGTTTTAATTGCGGGAGGGGTCGGCATAGCGCCTTTCATGGGCATTCTGCGTTTTGTTAAAGAAAAGTCATTACCGTATGAAATAAGCTTAATTTATGTCAACAAAGACAGGGAAACGGCAGTATTTTTGGATGAAATTGAATCATATTCAAAAGAAAATAAACTATTTAAATTCTTTCCCGTTTTTTCGGAAACAAAAACAATAAATCCCGATTTAATTAGAGGACTCTTAGAGTTAAATACTAAAATTTATTACATAACAGGAGAACAGAGTTTTGTTATTCAAACATTTAAATTACTTAAAGAATTGGGAGCAGAAGCCAAAAATATTTCGATGGAGATTTTTACGGGATATTAAAACATTAAGTGTATTTTTTGAAGATTTCGGACAGGTCTTTTTTGGTCGGGGGATTTTCGACCAAAGATTTTTCGGCAATTTGCACTATCTGATCTTCATAAGACGGTCTTTCAGCCTGATAAAATATTCCCAGGGGGATTTGTTTTTCTCCCCATTCCAATGATTTTTCAAAGGCTTTGGTTTGATTAGTTTTGTCAAAATTTTCAGGAAGGTAATAGGTATTTTTTTGATAAAAATCATGAGTATATAAATCATTGAACGAAACGCAGGGCTGGAGAACATCAATAATAGCAGTTCCTTTATGGTCATTGGCTTTGGCAATTAATTCGCTTAGTTGTTGAATATGGGAAGCATATTCGCGGGCGACAAAAGTTGCGCCTGAGGCGATTGCCAAAGTGACGGGCGAAATCGGTTCATCAAGATTGCCGAAGGGAGTAGATTTTGACTTAAAACCATGAGGTGAACGGGGAGAAGTTTGTCCCGTCGTTAAGCCATAAATAGCGTTGTCATGCAAAATAACCGTGATATCATGATTTCTTCTGCAGGTATTAACGAAGTGATTTCCGCCTTCGGCCAGACTGTCACCGTCTCCGGTAAAGACAAAAACATTTAATTTATTGTTGGCCATTTTAATGCCGGTCGCCATCGGAAGGGCGCGGCCGTGCAGTCCCTCAACGGAAGTAATCTTGACGTAATTTATCATGTGCCCATGGCAACCGATACCGGCGGTCAAAGCAGTATTGCTATTGTCCCAGCCTTTGGCCACGCAGGCATTTTTAAAAGCCGCCCAAATTGCCAGGTCGCCACAGCCCGGACACCAGGTTGGGGAGCAAGTCGTGGTTAGGTCAGTAATTAAAGTCATATTTATCCTTTCAGTATCCTATCTAATTTTTCGCTAATTTCTTCCGGGAAAAAAGGACGACCATCATATTTCAAAAGATTGTCGGTAATTTCAATGCCGGTATTTTCTCTGATCAGTCCACCTAAAGCCGCAGAATAATTACATTCAACATCTACGACATGCTTGGCTTTTTCCAAGACTGTTTTTACCGCTTTAACTGGGAATGGACTCATCCAAGTAATGTGCAGAAAATTGACGTTGGGATGATCTTTAATCGCCTGAAGAATACTGCCTTTGTTGCTTCCCCAAGAAACAAGCGTCACGTCGGCATTCTCCGGCCCGTATAATTTCGGTGAATTGTCCTCATTGGCAGCGCAGGTCGTAAGCTTGGTCATTCTCTTTTGCATTTGTTCATTAATATCTTTGATTTCTTCGGCGTCATGTCCGACGGTTGTATGCTCGTAAGAATTGCCGATGACATAATTGCCCGATCCCGGCACAGAGCGGAGTGAAATTCCATCAGCGGACAATTTATAGCGTTCAAACCCTTCTTCTTTTTTGGTTGTAAACTTACCTCGGTCTATTTCATAATTTTTGATATCAAAAATCGGCAGGCTTTGGTCGTGTTCACAGATATTCTTGTCAACCAGAACTATGACCGGAGTTTGATATTTATCGGCCAGATTGAAGGCCTGCATGGTCAAATAAAAGGCTTCCTGTGGATCTCCGGCAGCCAAAACAATTCTGGGGAAATCTCCCTGATGAGCATGAAGAGTGAAACGTAGGTCTCCCTGTCCGCTCCAAGTCGGCAGTCCAGTCGCAGGACCGGGGCGCATACCGTCAATTATAACTAGTGGCGTCTCCATCATGGCCGCCAGCCCTAACGCTTCAACCATCAGACTGAATCCACCGCCGGAAGTGGCCGTCATTGATCTTGCTCCGGCAAAAGAAGCTCCGATGGCCATATTAATGGCCGCGATTTCATCTTCGGGTTGTTTATAAATATAACCATATTTTTCCTGATAGGCAGCCAGAACATGCAGGATATTAGAAATCGGGGACATTGGGTAAATTGCCGCGAATTGTAGTCCCGCCGCGATTGCACCTAAAGCTACCGTATCATTGGCATTAGCTACCATCTTCTGTTCGACAACGTCTACTTTGGTTAAAACAGTTTTTTTCTTATCGGCGAAATGCTCCAAGACATAATTGTAGCCGTTTTCTGCCGCCAGATGGTTAATCTTTACCGTTTCCTCACCTTTGCGTCCGAATTCGTCCGACAATAAGCCTTTAAAAACATCCAGATCACCGCCGAGCAAAGCAGTTACCGCTCCGATAGCGACCGTATTGCTCATGATCGATGATCCGCCAGCATCTTTGGCCAGTTTACCCAAGGGGATGGGGATTAAATTAGCCTTTTTATTAATTTTTGTCAGATCATATTTTTTCTCTTCGTCAAAAATAATTTCACAGCCGTCTTTAAATTCCGTCAGGTGAACATTTAAAGTATTTTGATCAAGGGCGATCCAAAATTCATTTGTTTTTCTGGGGGCAGTTACTTCGTCTTTGGAAATTGAAACCTGGGTTAAGTTGTGTCCGCCCTTAATGAGGGAGGGATATTCGGAATAAGTATAAACATTTTTGCCCAGACGAGTAGCGATTTTGGCCAACATCAGACCGGCCGCCTTGATGCCTTGACCTGCTTGTCCGCCGATTGTGAGTGAAAAAATATCTTGAGCCATAAATTTGAAGTTTAGAATTTCTCGGTATAAACTTTCTCTTTTGCCATGCCGCGGGAAATCAGCATATTGGTTGTCTCTTCAATCATTTTCATATTACCACATAAGTAGGCTGACATACCTGAGACATCGGGAAGATCCAGACCGATACATTCCGTAATATGCCCGGTCTTTTCCTGACAAGTAGCTTCGGGCTTGCTGATAGCAATAACAAATTTAAAATTCGGATAATCGGCAGAGAGTTTGGTAAAATAATCTTTCCAGAAAATATCGGTTTCAAATCTTAATCCGAGATAAAGAGTGATTTGAGTTTTAACTTTTTGCACTTTCAATAAATCATCGATCATGCATCTAAGCGGTGCGCAGCCCGAGCCGGTACCCAAGAAGAGAATATGTCGGACATCTTTATCCGGTCTAATGACAAATGTTCCGAAAGGTCCCAAAAAGTTTATTTTATCTCCGGCTTTTAAAGCTTCAAAATAGATTGATCCCGGTCCGCCGGGAGAAGTGTCGATTAGAAGACTAAATTTATTTTCACCCTCATTGGCGGCAATGGAATAGCAGTTAATTCTGGTATCGGCCACTTTAACACTTATATATTGCCCCGGTTTATAGCTGATCGGAGCTTCCGTTTCAAAAATAAAGTTGTGAAACTTGCCCGCCAGAGTTTTGCACTCCAAAGCTTTGGCGATTTTAAATCTGGGTCCGGCAGCAACCGGCTTTTGCTCCTGGGGTTTTAAAACGATCTTTCCGTCAACCGCCCAAACATCGCTTTGGGTGACAATTAAGGGATTAATTTCGATTTCCGCAGTTTCGGGCAGTGATCTGTAGATCTGCCCCAAGCGGACAATTACTTCATATAATTTATCTAAAGCCAGCGGTTTTTCACCGCGGTAACCATTGAGAATTTTATAAATTTTTGATTTTTGAACAAGGTCTTTAGCGGATTCAAGGTTAATCGGCAGTAAGCGCAAATTCCTATCAACAATGAGTTCCGCTAAGCTTCCGCCGGCGCCGAATAATAAGACCGGACCGAAGGTTGGGTCATTTTTAATGCCGATTATTACTTCCGTTCCCGACGTGATATATTTTTGAATTTGTTTGGCGATATTTCCCTTAAAACCCGCAGATAGCTTGGTGATTTTTTGATCAAGATCGGTTACGGCTTTCTCTAATTCTTCATCGTTTGAGATGTCTTTGATAACGCCTCCGAGATCGGCTTTATGCAAAAGTCCTGGGGCGGATAATTTTAAGACCACCGGATAACTGCTCTCCTGAACAAATTTCTTGGCCTCATCCAAATTAGAAATCGTTTGAGTGGGCGGGGTAGGAATGCCGGACAATTTCAGAATTTCATTGGCATCCAAGTTATCAAGGGTAGTTTGGTTATTATTTGCCGCTTTTGCAATTACATTTTTTATTTTTTGACTGTCTTCGGGCAGAATCGGGCAATCAATATTATTAGCAGTGTTCGCAAGACTGGATTGCTGCCATTTTTTCCATTTCCACATTAAAGCAACAGTTGAGATGGCCCGTTCTGGAAAACGGAAAGAGGGGATTTTGTACTCGTTCAATTTTTGTTCACCTTCCGCGACAAGACTGCCGCCTATAAAAGAACAGAAAATCGGCACTTTATATTTTTTGGACAAGTCCCCGATTAGTTCGGCGGTTTTCGTGATCTGAGTCATGACCTGAGGAGTTAATATGACCACCAAACTTTGGGCCTGGTTAGTCTGCAGGATTATTTCGCAGGCTTGATATATCCTATCCGCCAAAGCGTCTCCCAAAACATCAACCGGATCTAGGACGCTGGCGTAGCGGGGCAGAACCTGATGTAATTTGTCCTGAGTTTGTTGGTCAAACTGGACTAGATCAAGTCCTTCGGTCAAGACGGCATCGGCGCTGATTACCGCCGGTCCGCCCGCGTTGGAAACGATCGCCAATTTTGGCCCAAGTGGGGCTTTCTCCCAGGCAAAAGCGCGTGATAAATCAAAATAGTCTTCAAGCGTATCGCAGCGGACAATGCCGGTTTGTTCCAGAGCAACATTCAAAACATTATCCGCTCCGGCAATAGATCCGGTGTGGGATTGCATGGCCTTGACTGCGGCGGAAGTCTTCCCCGGCTTGATAATAAATAGAGGATTTCTCCGGGATAATTTCGGGGCAAGTTCCAGAAATTCTTTGCCGTTGGAAATTGACTCCAGATACATTCCAAGCGGATTTTCCTGTTCACCGGTTTTATTCTTTTCGTCTTTTTCAAGGAAATAATTCATGACATCATTCTCATTGACGACAGATTTGTTCCCAAGAGTAATAAATTCGCTAAAGCCTAAGCCCGTGGCATTGCAGTAATCAAAAAGACTGGCCGCTAAGGCCCCCGATTGAGATATGAACCGTAAATCTCCGTCCTGGTGGACTGTCTGTCCGAAGGTGGCATTAATCGGGCAGAGTTTATTAACAAATCCCAAACAATTAGGGCCAAGCAAATTAAGGCCATATTTTTGTGCAGTCTGTATTAAAGAATCTTCCAAGCCTTTTCCTTCTTCTCCTATTTCTTTAAACCCGGCGCTATAAACCACCACATTTTTGATTCCTTTTTCTCCGATTTCAGTTAAGACTTGAATTACTCCGGCCGCGGGGATGGCAATCAAGGCCAAATCTACCACTTCAGGCAGACTGGCAACATTCGGATAGCATTTCAAGTCATTTATATTTTCCGCATTTGGGTTAACAGGATAGACCTTGCCGGCAAATTCCGAAGCGATCACGTTTTTTAAAAGTATGGAGCCGACTTTCTCAGGCGATGCAGATGCGCCGATTACGGCAATAGACTTGGGGGAGAAAAGCGATTGTAAATTTTTACTCATACTACTAGCTTAATGAAATTTTAAATGTCTGTCAAAGGATAAAATCATTTTAGTTATTAATTTAGTTGCTATAATAAAAATATGGAAGATAAAAAGGATGATCTGTTTGAAAAATTATCTTTTCAGGAGACATTAGATGCTCTGAAGACCTCTTTAG
>Ga0182027_10004328_pt1 | contig 22044 bp, 21 predicted proteins | sample 712E1DmetaG_FD_121300 | JGI IMG/M metagenome (GOLD analysis project Ga0182027, IMG submission 121300) | Permafrost microbial communities from Stordalen Mire, Sweden - 712E1D metaG (Illumina Assembly) | ecosystem: Environmental > Terrestrial > Soil > Wetlands > Permafrost | place: Sweden... | reverse complement strand
TGGAACGGCTTCGCCTTCGGCCTGGGCCTGACGCGCCTGGCCATGATGCGCTACGCCATCGACGACATCCGCCACCTGAACGGCGGCGATCTGCGGTTCTTGCGACAATTCTGAGGAGGCTGCCAGTGCTCGGCGATAAGCGGCTCATCCGGACAATCCGCCTGACGAATCTGCTCTCCTTCGGACCGAAGACGGAGGAGACGGAGCTGCTGGGTCTGAACGTGCTGATCGGGCCGAACGGGTCCGGGAAATCCAACCTGATCGACGCGATCAGTCTGCTCCAAGCCTGTCCAGGGGAGATTCAGGCTCCGATCCGGGCCGGCGGCGGCGTTTCGGAGTGGCTATGGAAAGGTGCGCGGGGAGTGCCCCATGCCGACTGCGAGGTCACGGTCTCCTATCCGCATGGACCGATGCCGCTCCACCATGCGCTGGCTTTCACGATGGTAGGTTTTCGGTTCGACCTGCAGAGTGAGGTGATCTCGGACAAGGGCGCCCCGCTAGCAGACGCTTTCTATCGGAATGCGTTTGGAGAGGGGACAATCGCGGCCTGCAATCCTGGGGATCCGGCACGCGAGATTCGCGCTCTGCGCCGGGGGCAAATGGCGTTTAATCAGTCTGTCGTCTCCCAGGTCAAGGCCCCCGACGTCTACCCGGAGATCACTTATCTGGGCGAAGAGTACGCCAAGATCCGCCTATACCGCGGTTGGGACACTGGGAGTCAGTCGGGTCTTCGCTTGCCTCAGAAACCCGACCTTCCGCCAGACTTCCTGCTCGAAGACGCCAGCAACTTGTGCCTTGTCTGGAACGATCTGGAGAGGCGCGGGGAGATGCGCCGGATTCTGGTCGACCGTCTACGCGAGTTCTACGAGCCGATTACCGACTTTCACGTGGGTGTCTACGGCGGTCCGCTCCAGCTGTCACTGCGTGAGCGCGATCTGACGGAGATGATCCCTGCGTCCCGACTCTCCGACGGTACGCTGCGCTTCCTTTGCCTCCTGGCAATCCTCTGTCACCCGTCTCCTCCGCCGCTGATCTGCATTGAAGAGCCCGAAATCGGACTGCATCCCGATATCCTGCCCACAATCGCCGAGTTGCTCGTCGAAGCCTCCGAGCGCACGCAACTGATCGTGACCACCCACTCCGACGCCCTTGTGGACGCCCTGACGGATACACCCGAGACCGTAGTCGTGTGCGAGAAGGAGGAAGGCTGTACCACCATGCGTCGGCTCGACAAGGATGCCCTCAAGGAGTGGCTGGAGGCCTATAGCCTCGGCCAGTTGTGGCGCAAAGGGGAACTGGGAGGAAATCGCTGGTGAGGATCAAGGTCTATGTAGAGGGCGGCGGAACCGGCCATGCCCTTCGCACGGCCTGCCACCGAGGGTTCAGGGCGTTGTTCGAGAGAGCTGGGCTACCTGGACGCATGCTGAACATCGATGCCGGTGGCTCGCGCGCTGAGACCTTCAAGGACTTTTGCCGAGCTTTGCGCAGTGCTGAGCCGGACGAGTTCTTGTGTCTACTCGTCGATAGCGAAGATCCCGTGGATGGGAACAAGTCGCCGTGGGCGTTCCTGAGGGAGCGCCAAGCGGATCAGTGGGCGAAGCCGCCGGCGGCCTCCGACGACAACGCACACCTCATGGTGCAGTGCATGGAGTCCTGGTTCCTGGCAGATCCCGGAGCCGTCGAGCGCTTCTTCAAGCTTGACCGGAACGCTCTGCCACGGCGTACCGAACCGGAGCGGACCCCGAAGCGGGACGTATTCGCCACGCTGGAGCGCGCCACCCACGCCTGCACGAAGGGCTCGTACCAAAAGGCGAGGCACTCCTTTGCCCTGCTGGCAACGCTCGACCCCGACAAGGTATCGGCCTCCCCCTATGCCCGCAGGCTATTTGACACCCTCCGCCGCAGAGCCCAAGGACCCGAAGCATGAATTTCTCCTACAACTGGCTGGCTGAGCTGGTGGACGGCATCGATGCCGCGCCCGCGAAGCTGGGACAGCTCATCACCATGAAGACGGCCGAGTGCGAGGGGATTCACGCGCACGCTGCGTATCTCGACCGCGTGTGCGCGGCGCGCGTCACTAGCGTCACGCCCATTCCCGGCAGCTCGCACAACGTGACCGCCGTCGTCGAAACCGGCCGCTATGGCACGAAGACGGTCGTCTGCGGCGCGCCCAACTGCCGGCCCGGCATGGTGACGGCCTACGTCCCCGCGGGGACCGACCTCAACGGCCGCGCGATTGAGAAGGCCATTATCGAAGGCGTCGAAAGCGACGGCATGCTCGCCAGCGGCGCCGAACTGGGCGTCAACCGCGACTCCGCCGGGATCCTCGAGATCGAAGCCGAACCAGGCGCCCCGATCCCCGGCTGCAAGCCCGACGCCATCATCGAGATCGATAACAAGTCGATCACGCACCGGCCGGATCTGTGGGGCCACTTCGGCCTGGCCCGCGAGGTCGCGGCCATCCTGCGCAAGCCGCTCCGCGACCCGGTAAAATCCGATCTGGTTCCAACAGGCGCCGCCGCGGTCAAGATCGCGATTGAGGATTTCGCGCTCTGCCCCCGTTACAGCGCGCTGGTGTTCGACAACGTCGTGGTTGGTCCTTCGCCGCTCTGGCTACAGTACCGGATGGAGGCGATCGGCCTCAACCCCATCAACAACATCGTTGACGTGACCAACTTCATCATGAGCGAGCTGGCGCAGCCGCTCCATGCCTTCGATCAGGATCTGCTCGACGGAGACACCATTTTCATCCGCCCCGCGCGCGCCAGCGAAAAGGTGGTGGCCCTCAACGAGGAATCCTACGCGCTCGACGAGACCAACCTGGTGATCGCGGATGCTCGCGGGCCGATCGCCCTCGCCGGCGTCATGGGCGGCCTCGACACAGCGATCAACGCGCGCACCCGCCGCATCGTGCTCGAGAGCGCCTGCTTCCAGGCCTCGAGCATTCGCAAGACTTCGTCGAAGCTCAAGCTGCGCACCGACGCCTCCATGCGATTCGAAAAGGCGCAGGACCCCGAGAACACGGTGCGGGCGCTGGCGCGCATCGTCGAGCTGTTCCACGAAGTATCGCCCGGGATACGGCTGGTCGGCGGTCTCGCCGACTCCTGGAAGAAAGCCGCGCCGCCCGCTCCCATCCGCCTGCCGATGGACTGGCTCACGCGCAAGCTGGGCCGCGCGATCGACGCCGCCGAAGTTCGCGACATTCTGGAGCGCCTCTCGTTCGGCGTCTCGGAACCCGAGCCGCAGGTCTTCTCGGTCACCGTGCCAAGCTGGCGCGCCACCAAGGACGTTTCGATCAAGGACGACCTGGTCGAAGAGGTTGGCCGCATGATCGGCTACGACTCCATCGCGCCGCAGCCGCCTCTGCTTCCGGTCACCGTGCCGCCGTCCGACCCCGAGCGCCTGTTCGCGCGCGGCGTCCGTTCGATGGTCGCGGCGCAGGGATTCACCGAGGTCTACAACTATTCGTTCCTCAGCGAGGAGCAGGTGCGCGAGCTGGGCTTCGATCCGGCGGACCATCTCGCGGTGAAGAACCCCATCGCAGCGGACCAGAGCCTGATGCGGCGCAGCCTTGTCCCAGGCATTTTCAAAAACCTGCGCGAGAACAGCCGGCACCTGGATTCTTTCCGGCTGTTCGAGATCGGTCGCGAAGTCCACCCCGAGATGCGCGGCGCCGACGGGTTGCCGAAGGAAATTCCGCACCTCGCCGCCGCCCTGTATTCGAGGGAGGAAGGCGAAGGGAACCTGTTCGAGTTGAAGCGCCTGGCGGAGTGTTTGATGCCGGGGGCTGAGGTGCGACCCGCCAAAGCGCAATCCTTCGAGCATCCTGCGCGCAGCGCCGAGGTGGTGTGGCACGAGCGCGCGGTTGGCCGCCTGTTCGAGTTGCACCCGTCCCTTCTGGCGGGCCGCGGGTCCATCCTCGACATCGACCTCGATGTCATGCTGGAGCTTCAGCCCCGCGAGAAGCGATACCGGCCCATACGCCGCTATCCGTCGAGCGCGTTCGATCTTTCGGTGATCGCCGGCGCGCGCGAGTTGGTGGGCGATCTTCAAAAGCGCATCGCGTCGCTCGCCGGCCAGCCGCTCGACTCCATCGAGTTTCTGCGCCGCTATACCGGTCCGCCCATCCCCGAAGGCATGCAGAGCGTCTCCTTCCGCCTGACGGTAGCGGCCCCGGATCACACCTTGTCGCTCGAAGAGGCCGGGGCGATCCGGTCGCGCATCATCGAAGGCATGCGCGAATTGGGTTACGAATTGCGGGTGTAGTGTGATCGTCACTCTCACCGGCGCGAGCGGATTCATCGGGCGGGCGCTGGCCGCGCGCCTCGCCGCTGCTGGACACACGGTCGAGCCCTGGAGTCTTCGCTCGCCTCAGCCTCTGCAGGTTTGCGAAGCCGTGATCCATCTGGCTGGCGAGCCCATCGCGCAGCGCTGGACGCCCGAAGCGAAGCGGCGCATCCGCGAGAGCCGCATCGAGGGCACGCGGCGCCTCATCGCAGCGCTCCCCACGCCGCCGCGCGTCTTCATCTGCTCGTCGGCGGTGGGCTTCTACGGATCGCGCGGTGACGAGGTCCTCACGGAAGCGTCAGCCCCCGGCACGGGCTTTCTGGCGGAACTCTGCGTCGAATGGGAGCGCGCCGCCGGCGAGGCGCAAGCGCTCGGAATGCGCGTGGTCAAGCTGCGGACCGGAATGGTGTTGGGCCCAAACGGCGGAGCGCTCCAAAAGATGCTCCCCGCCTTCCGGCGCGGGGCCGGCGGGCGGCTGGGCTCGGGCCGCCAGTGGATGCCCTGGATCCACATCGACGATCTCCTCGACCTGTTTGAGTTCGCGTTGGCGGCGACCGTTTCCGGGCCGCTCAACGCCGTAGCGCCGAATCCGGTCACGAACCGCGAGTTCACCGCCGCTCTCGCCCGCGTGCTCCACCGTCCCGCGTTCGTCCCCGTGCCTGCCTTCCTGCTGAAGATGCTCTTCGGCGAGATGGCGTCCGTGTTGCTTGACAGCCAGCGGGTGAGCCCACGCGCCGCCCTCGACGCCGGCTTCGCGTTTCGCCATCCCGAACTTGGCCCGGCGCTTCAGAACATCTTGCGCTCGAACAGGTAGGCGGACTCCTCCAGCCGGCCGCCCGCCCCGCTGTTAACCGTGAATTTCCTGCTGACCAGCGCCCCGTCCCGCATCACTGCGCTCCACAACGAGGCGCCCGCATAGTCGCCGTCCTTTCGCAGTGCGTAGAAGTTCAGGTCGAATTGGACCAGCCGGCTGCGATCGTTATCGAAGTTGCGCGCCACACGGCGGAGCGCATCCATACATGCTTCGCGCGCGGTCATGCCGTGCCGCATGTTTTCGACGATGGTGTGCGCCCCGGCCACGCGGATATTCTCCTCGCCGCGCCCTGTCGAGCCGGCCGCGCCAACATCCTGATCCACCCACAGCCCCGCTCCCAGAATGGGCGAATCCCCCACCCGCCCGGGAATCTTCCAGGCGAGGCCACTCGTCGAGGTCACCCCCGACATTTCGCCGTTCTCCCGCAAGGCCAGGCAGTTGATGGTGCCGGTAGGCGGTGCGACGGCGACGCTCCAGGCCCACTCGAGCGTCCGCTCATCGACGCCCGGATAGAGCCGCCTCAAACGCGACGACGGCTTCGCGGGCGGTGCGTCCAGTCCCGGACCCCAGTTGTCGTGGCCCGCGGCATCGTGCAGCGATTCCTTCCATACCAGCCACGCGAGGCGCGATTTTTCGGTCAGCAGATTCTCTTCGGCGAAGCCGTGGGCCTTGGCGAAACGGAGCGCGCCCGCGCCCACCAGCATGATGTGATCCGTCCGCTCCATCACCAGCCGCGCCACCTTCGACGGCGTCTTGATGCCGGTGATCGCCCCCACCGAGCCGCACCGGCGCGTGGGACCGTGCATCACGCACGCGTCCAACTCCACCACGCCGTCCTCGTTCGGAAGGCCGCCGTATCCGACGCTGTTGTCCTCGGGATCCTCCTCGACAATGTTGACCCCGGCGATCACGGCGTCGAGCGTGTCGCCGCCCGCCCGGAGCGATTCCATGGCCCGGTTGGTCGCCCGCAGCCCGTTCGCGCTCGAGATCACGATGTTCCTGGCCCCGCCCACTGCGTTGCCGGCTCGCGCCGCGGGCAGCAGCGCCGCCGCAGCCATCCACTCCCGCCTGCTGATCATTCCCAAATTCTCGCCCATATCCGGGGTCCCCGTCAGCAAGCGGCTCCTCGGATGTCGCTGTTACACTGGGGAGATCTCATGGCAGTGACCCGCCGTTTCATCCTCTTGCTTGCCCCAGCGTTGCTACTGGCGGCGGGGAAGCGCAAGAAGGACAAGGCGTTCGAAGGTGGCACCATCAAGGTCGTCGAGATGACCGTCCACCGCTTGAATACCGATCCCCTGCTCGTGATCGACGGCCGCATCGTCAACTCCGGCCCGCAGCCAATACGCAAGCTGGTGCTGATCTTCGAGGTGACGGGAATGGACGGCCAGGTCGTCAGCCGCCAGCGCGGCAAAGTCGACCAGGATCCCCTCGACATCGGCGAAGAGTCCGAGTTCCACTGGCAGATGAGCGACGAGGTGCGCGCCGTCGAGGTTGGCCTCCGCGCCGTGGCGCACGACGAGCAGCCGGTCAAGGTCGAAGAGCCCGGCCCTTACGCCATCGAGTGATGCCGCTTCCACTCGAACAGCACGATACCGGCCGCCACGGAGACGTTTAGCGACGAGATCTGCCCTGCCAGCGGAATCCTCACCAGCACGTCGCAGTGCTTTTTGACCTGCTCATGCAGCCCCTTGCCCTCGCCTCCCAGGACGAACACGGTGGGCTCTGCGTACTTCGCGCGGTCGTAATCCTCGCCGCCCCGCTCGTCCAGACCATAGATCCAGAAGCCGCGGGACTTCAGCATTTCGAGCGTGCGGCTGACGTTGGTCACGCGCGCCACAGGCAGGTGTTCGAGCGCCCCGGCGGCCGCCTTGGCCACCGTCTCCGTGAGTCCGGCCGCGCGGCGCTCGGGGATCACCACCGCGGCAGCGCCGGCGGCGTGGGCCGTGCGAACGATGGCGCCCAGGTTGTGCGGATCCTCGACGCCATCGAGCACCACCAGCAGCTTCGCGCTCGCGATCAGATCTTCGAGCTCGGCGTGCGGACCGGCGGCGCCCAGCGCCACCACTCCCTGGTGTGCGCTCGAGTTGGCCAGGCGGTCAAGCGTCTCCCGCGGCTCGAAACGTACCGGGACCGCCATCTCGCGGCACAGCCCGATGATTTCCTGTATGCGTTGCCCCGCGGCGCCTTTCGCCACCAGGACGCGGTTCATGGGATGCCGCGCCCGCAACGCTTCGAGCACGGGATGGACGCCGATTCGGATGGACACGGGGGCCGGAAGATCTCTATTGTAGCCCGTCAGGCATTCGACCGTCGAAATACCCCTTCGACACCCTCCGCACGAGTTGCGCCGGGACCCATCCGGCCCGATACAAGGCGATTCCTGCGCTGAAGCAGCGCCCCGCCGCGGAGGGACGCTCTGCCTTCCGCTTGGCTTGATCGAACCGCAACAGTGCCACCTCTTCCGCCAGTTCTCGCAAGGGCTTTCCTGTCGCGAGCGCGCGGCGGATCAAGCCTTCGACGGCGGTTCGGAACGGGCCCGCGCAGAACGCGAAAATCTGTTCGGGCCGCCATCCGCAGAACTCCATGGTTCCGCCGAGCACGCCTCCGCAGTTGGCCACAAAATCCGGCACGCACAGCGTTCCGCGGCGCCACAACAACTCCTCCGCCTGCGGCGTGACCGGACTATTGGCCCCGCAACTAACCACCGTGGCAGACACGCGGGCCACGTCGCTCGCCTGCACGCTGTCGTGGCGGGCGCAGGGGCAGAAAATGTCAGCGGGGATCTCCTTCAGACGCGAATTCTCGATCTTCTCGCCGCCCGGGCGGCCTACGTCCAGCCCGCGGGGATCGTAAAGCCCTCCAAAACTCGTCGAAATCGCCACCACCCGCGCCCCCGCTCCCACGAACATCCCAGCCAGCGGCCGCCCCACCTTCCCAAAGCCCTCAATGGCCACCTTACACTCCGAGAGCGTGAGCCCCCGCACGGCGGCAGCCGCCCGTGCCGCCTCGAAAACGGTGGCGGCCGTGTAGTCGCCGGAACGGTCCCCCCGATATTCCCGCCGCGACACGGGGACCCCGACGCTCTCCAGCATCCGCTGGATCTCCGCGCCCCGTGTGCCCATATCGGAGTCGGGCACATATTCTCTGCGTTCGAGCAGCGGCCGGATGGCCTTCGCGAACCGGTGCAGGGCAGCGGCGCGTCCTTCCGCCCCACACTCCGGGTCCCCCAGCACGCCTGCCTTCGCTCCCCCTTGTGGCAGCCCCAGGAATCCGTACTTCAAGGTCATCGCCCGCGCCAGCTTCTCCAGTTCGTCCTGGGAAACGTCCGGCATCATCCGGAGTCCACCGCGCGCCCGCCCGCCGATCGTGGAATCGATCGCGACGAAACCGAGCAGCGCGCCGCTGCCTGCCTCCTCCACCACGATCGTGCGCGGGGCGTCACTCATGCGATCTTCCTGGCCTTCACCGCGACGAAGTGCCCGGTCCATGCCCGGCAGGGCAGCCGCCCCAGTTTCTCAAACAGGCCGATCCACCGCAGCCACCAGGACGCCGGCTCGTGAACCCCCCACCGCCGCTCGATCCACCCGCAAATCCCGACCGCGAGTACCCGGGGAACATGCAGAATGGTGCCCGTTTCGATGACCTCGAACCCGGCGGCTTCAAGCAATTGTCCCAGGCGCCGCGCGCTCGACGTCACGCCCACCGAGTAGGGCACGGTCCCCAGCCTTTGCCAGAGCGCCGGAAACAGGTTGCGCAGTGCCACCAGCGGATGGCGCGGATTGTCCATCGTCACCAGGAGAATCCCCTGCGGGCCGAGCACCCTGTTCAGCTCTTCGAGAGACCGCTGGATTTGTTCCTCGTCCTGGAAATGATCGAGCGTCGAATCCGAAAACACGCAGTCGAATCTCCCCCCGCCGAACGGAAGATGACGCACATCCGAGACCACGCTCCCGTTGCAGTTCCGCCTCTCGACGGCGCCTTTCGCCGTGGAGAAAGCGATGTCACAGCCGATCACCCGGTTGCCGCGTTGCTCGAACCACTCCGCGAGTCCGTCTCCGAAGGCTTCGTCGAACAAGTCCGTCTTGAGTACCAGGGCGCCCCGCAGATCGCCTGCCGCCCGGTCCAGCCATATCCGGTGAACTTCGTCGCTCGAGCGCCGCCACAGGCCGTCGTCCCGCTGTCCGAGCCATTGCTTGCCGACCGCGTTCCAATAGGCCTCCTGCTCGGTATTCCCGGCCCGCGCCACTCTAATTCCCATGCCCGTATAGGCCCAGTTTCTTGGCGGCCGCGATTTCGAGTGGCATCCGTTCGAACAGGTTCCTTACCCGCATCCGCGCGATCGGAGCATAGGTCCGGGCCGCCGCCGAGGCCAGCCAGTTCGTCTTCTTGAATGGCTTGATATAGCCGCGCTCGCCAACGAAACAGGAGCAGAAATCCAGCATCTGTACCGTCTTCCGCATGCGCTCCGGCAGCCACGCGCCCTCCGCTCCCAATTGCCGGTAGCTGAACGGAATCCACTCCTCCAGGCGCGCCGGCGGTTTCAGCCCTTCGGCCACCGCCAGCTCGTACAGTTCCGTGCCTGGAAAGGGCGCATACGTATTGACGGACTTGGCTGCCGCCGGGTTCTCCTCTACCAGCCTCGTAAACAGCTCCACCGTCGCCTTCAGCTCTTCCCGGGTCTCCGTGGGGCAGCCGATCATGAAGAAGTAGAGCGGCATGATCGAGAAGCGCTTGAGTCGCTGATTGATGTTCAGGAGTTCGCCCTCGTCCACCGGCTTGTGGAGCAACGTCCTGATCCGCTGGGATCCCGACTCCACGCCGATCGCCAGGCACTTGCACCCCGCCCTCTCGATCAACGCCAGGTCTTCGTCGCTGAGCTGGCGCAGGGTGTCAAAACGAATGTGCAGGCGCGTGAACACCAGCCCCAGGTTATCGCGCACCAGCTTCTCGAAGATCGCGCGCGCCCGGTTCAGGTCCAGGAAGAAGTTCGCATCCGTCGGGAACAGGCCCCGCACGCCATAGCGCCCCGTAAACTCCTTCATCCGCTCGACGGCCAAATCCGCTCCGAGCGCTCGCCATTGGCGCCGATGCACCACCGTGCTGTAGCAGAAAGCGCAGGGAAAGCAGCAGCCCCGGCTCGTCGAGAAGCTCAGCCTCTCGGTGCCGAACACCGTTCGCTTATACTTCTGCACGTCCACCAGGTCGTAGTCGAGGGACGGCTCTGCGTTGAGGTCGATGAATGGCCGCTCTCCCCCTCCTACCGCGCGACCCTGCTCCTTCCACCACAGGCCGGCCACGTTCCGCGGCGCTCGACCGGCTTCGAGTTCCGCCACTAACTCCTCAAACGTCCGCTCCCCTTCTCCCTGGACCACATAGTCGATCTCGGGTCTCTCCAGGGTCTGCTCCGGCAACAAAGTCGCGTGAGTGCCGCCCCAGACCACCGGGACGTCCTGGTGTTGCTTGACCAACTGCGACACCTGCAGCGCTTGCCGAAGCTGGGGGCCTGTCGTCGAAGTCACCCCCACGCAAACCGGCTTTTCCGCCAGCGCCTGAAGCAACCTCTCCCGCCAGTCCGCCTGCACCCGCTGATCGATGATGCGAACCTGGTAGCCTTTGCGTGCCAGCGGGCTTCCAATCGAGAGCAGCTCCAGCGGCAAATCGCGCCAGGGCTGCGCGGACCATCGGCGGCCCGCCTGCGGATGCACCAGCACAACGGCTCGGTTGGCACTCATCTGTCGATTTAGCAAGTATACGTGACGGGAGTGGATGGGAATGTGGGCGGCGGTTCCGCCGGGGACTGCGGGGCGATGTCCTCCACAGACAGGCCCGCAGCCTCGGCGCCCCGGTCACGGCTGACCGGAATTGCCTCAACGATATCCCGGCCATCTGAGGACGCCCTGGGGAGCGCAGGCGCAAGGCCTTGAAAGCAAAACGAAAATTTCTCTGCCAGAGGCGTCACCGGCGAAACCCGCTGACGCGCGGCCGTGTTACCGAACCGCGACCGTCAGGGAGCGGACCCTAGCCTGCCTTCGTATTCCCGAACGAGTAGCGCGCCGGGCTGAGCGAGAAGTACTCCACGAAGCGGTGCGCGGGCTTCGCGCCCGGCTCCTTCGCCAGGATGCGGCGCGCCAGCTCCGTAAACCTCTTCCCGATGTCCGAACCCGGATCCACCGGCCGGGCCTCCTGCAGCGCGTTGTGTACGCCGCGATAGTCGTTCGGAATCTCGATCGCCACCGGAAGGCCGATCAGCTTCTCGATGTCCGCGCTCGAGACCAGCGCGCGCTTTTGCGCACGGTTCAGCAACAGCGACACGCGCGACTCCAGATCCAGAGTGCGCAGGTACTCCAGCTTCTGCCGCGCCAGGTGCAGCGCCGGAAGCTCCGGAGTGCAAACCAGGTAGATGCGCTTGGCTTCCTGCATCAGCTCCACCGAGTAGCGCTCCATCAGGCCCGAAAGGTCCGCGCAGACGACGTCGTAGTTGCGGCGCGCGAAATCAAGCAGGTAGCGCAACGCCGGCAGCTCGATGCGGAATCCGGGCTGGATCGGACCGGCGGGCAGCACGTCCAGACCGCGTACTTTCGCCACCAGCTTGGGCCACAGGTCTTCATCGAGTTGCGTCGCGTGCTCGGCGGCGTCCACCAGCGAGCGGTCGAAATCGAGGTGCAACAGGAACGCGATAATGCCGCAGTTCAGGTCGAAATCGGCCAGCAGGACTCGTGTCCCCTGCTGCGCGGCCAGCGCGACGCTGGTGTTGAGGGCCACCGTCGAGCATCCCACCCCGGGCTTGGCGGGCAGAAAGGCGATCACCTCTTCGGTCACCGGAATGTGCGCCGGCGTCCGCTCCAGCGCCGCCGCCACCCTCGCCAGCGCGTTCCCCAACTCGCCCAGCGAATCCGGAACGGCCACGAACTCGCGTATGCCGGCCCGCATCAGATCGAGCAGCGTCGTAGGGTCGCAGGCCCGGTCGAACGCCACGATCTGCGTTCCGGGGGCGGCTTCCGTGATGGCGGCGGCCAGCCGAAGCGCGTCGGCCAGGCTGCTCACGTCCACAAAGAGGATCTGCGGCGCATGAGCGCGGATAATGCGGGGGAGTTCGTGATCCGCCGGGTAGCGCTCGAAGGCCCGGGCGATGCCCACCTGGTTGTTTTGAGCGACCGCCGCGGCCAGTTGTTCCGCCAGCAGGCGGTCCGGTGAGATAAGGATTGCTCTCAGCATTGTTCCCTCAGCATTGAGGCCCTCGTTCACAATACGGCGTTCTTGCCGCCGGCCCACATCGGGTCTTCGCCCGAGCCGCGGGCAGGTGAAGACCCCACAACGCCGGTTGACTGCGGCCATGGTTTGACCATAGGATGGCCTAGGTCCCTGTTTGGCCGCGATGAACCAGCCTGAAATCAATACCGAGCTCGAGACCGCCATCCCGCAGAAGCTGTACTTCCGCATCGGCGAGGTCAGCCGCCTGGTCGGGGTCAAGCCGTACGTTCTCCGCTATTGGGAAACCGAGTTTCAGGGCCTTTCCCCCAACAAGTCCGGCTCCGGACACCGTTTCTACCGGCGCAAAGACGTCGAATTGCTGCTTCAGATCAAGCAACTCCTTTACGAAAAGCGTTTCACCATCGAGGGGGCCCGCCGCCACCTGGAAACGCAGGCCAAGACCGGACGCCGCGAGCGCGCGGTGGCAGCCGCGGCCCACTCGCGCCCCGTTCCGCCCGCGCAGCCTGACCTGTTCCCGCCGCCGGCGCCAGACCTGCAGGCCCTCCGCGACGAGCTGGCCGCGATCCTCGATCTCCTGAAATAGGCTTACAGACCGGCCAGATGCGTCAACAGACAGGTGTGCGCTTCTAAGCCATCTTCCGGGCCGCGCTCGCGCAGTTCCCGAACGATCGCCTCCAGCACCTCGCTGCGTTCCGCGGCGCAGGGATCGCGGACCGGCGTCCGGCATATTTCCGCCGCCCGCTCCAGTTCCGCGGCGACCTTGGCGGCCTCGCCGCTCCGCAGCGCCGCCAGAATCCTGGCCGCGGCCGCAGCGGTTCCGTCTCCAAGCCAAGCCGGCATGATCTCGCGTCCTCAATGAGGCTTATCGGCGCGTTTGCCAGGTTCATGCGCTCCGAGAGGCGCTCAAACCCGCCGCCCCGCCGCCGATATGACGCAACAAGGGAGGTCTGCGGCCATGATACGGCTGACCCGTCTCAAAGGAGGTCCGTTCCTGCTGAATTCGGACCTGATCGAGCACGTGGAAGTGACACCCGACACGGTAATCAACTTGACTACTGGACATCAATTCATGGTTCGTGAATCCGCCGAGGAGGTGGTGAGCCGCGTTCTGGAGTTCCGGCGCGCGGTGTTCGAGCACGCTGCCGGATGGATGGCGGCGTCTGAACCGGGCCCGACGGTCCCGGAGCGCTGATCCTCGGAGCAGAGCATGGCGGAGCAAGCGGAAAAACCGAAGAAACCGGAAAAGGGGCAAAAAGAGAAGCCCGCCCCCGCACGCAAGGTCGGCGCCAAGCTCGACCTGGCCACCGTCGGCGGGCTGGTTCTGGCGGTCGGCGGAATCGTCACCGGCATGACCCTCGAAGGCGGGAGCATACGCGAGATTCTCCAACCCACCGCCGCGTTGATCGTTTTCGGCGGCACCATCGGGGCGGTGATGATCACCACCCCCTTGAAGGTGCTGCTCGGCGCCGTGCGGGCGGTGGTTTCGGTATTCCTGGAGAAACAACAGGCGCCGGATGCCGTTATCGAAGAGATCATCGGCTACGCCACCAAGGCCCGCAAGAACGGCATCGTCTCCCTCGAGCAGGACGCCGCCACCGCCCCGGACAAATTCATGCGCAAAGCGCTCAACCTGGCCGTGGACGGCACCGACCTCCAGGAAATCCACAAAATGATGGAGCTCGAAATGGCCGTCGAGGAGCGCCGCGCCGACATGGAGGCCAAGGTCTTCGAAGCGGCCGGAGGCTACTCGCCCACCATCGGCATTATCGGCGCCGTGCTGGGGCTGATCCAGGTCATGAAGAACCTCGCCAACATCGACGAAGTGGGGCGCGGCATCGCCGTGGCCTTCGTCGCCACCATCTACGGCGTCGCCTCGGCCAACATCGTTTTTCTGCCCGCGGGCACTAAAATCAAGTCCCGCACCCAGGCGGCGATCGAGGTCAAAGAGCTGATGCTCGAAGGCGTTGGGGGCATCGTCGAAGGACTGAATCCCAAGCTCATCCGCACCAAGCTCGAAGCCTACCTGGAACCCGTCCAGGCCAAGACCGCGAAGGCCGGAAAGGAAAAGGCTCGCGCCGCGGCCGCGCCGCCCGGCCCCGCGCCAGCCGCCGCCGCGGGTGCGGCCCCCGCGGGATCCCAATGAGCCGCAAGGCCAAACCCGAAGAGCACGCCAACCACGAGCGGTGGCTGGTCTCCTATTCCGATTTCATCACCCTGATGTTTGCGTTCTTCGTGGTCATGTTCGCCTCCTCCCAATCGGATAAGTCCCGCGCCAAACAGGTCTCGGACAGCGTAACCAAAGCCCTCACGGAAGGCCGGGTTTCGGCGGCCGTGTCGGCGGTCCTGGGAGGCACGGTCGACGACAAGGGAGTCGGCAATGCGATGAAGAAGGGCCCGGGAGGCGCCAAAACGGAGCTTCCGAAGATAGCCAAAGCCGACCTGGTAGTGGTGGACCTGCTGCCCTCCATGCAGTACCTGGACTCGGAGCTGAAGCAGGAGATCGCCTCCGGCAAGCTGCAGATCCGCCTCGAGGCGCGCGGCCTCATCGTCAGCCTCACCGAGGCCGCTTTCTTCGGTATCGGAGACGATGCCGTCAACCCCGCGGCTTACTCCAGCATCGCCAAGATCGCGGAGGCCATCAAGCGCCTCCCCAACTCCGTGCGCCTGGAGGGAAACACCGACTCCGTCCCCATCCACAATTCGCGCTTCCACAACAACTGGGAACTCTCGTCGGCCCGCGCCATCGCCATGCTCCAGCTCCTGGTCGACCGCTTCGCCGTCTCGGAGTACCAACTGGCCGTCGTCGGTTATGCCGACACGCACCCGGTCGAAGACAACGACACCGAGGAGCACCGCGTGCATAACCGCCGCGTCGACGTGGTCATCTTGAGCCGGACCGGCACCCAGGCCGAGCCGGCGTCGTCGGGCAAGCCCTCTCCGGCCAAGCCTCCGCCGGCCTCTCACAGGTAGCGCTCCCGCCGCCCTTGTTACAATGGTTCTAGTCCCCACATGCAGGCAACCGCAACACTGGCCGAAGAGATCCTGGACCTGAAGCGCGCCCGCCGGGCGATCCTGCTGGCACACCACTACCAGGAGCCCGAAATCCAGGATTTGGCCGATTGCGTGGGCGACAGCCTGGAACTGGCCCGCAAGGCCCGCGAATTCGAGGGCGACGTGATCGCCTTCTGCGGCGTTTGGTTCATGGCGGAGACCGCCAAGGTATTGAATCCCGGCCGCATCGTAGTGGTCCCCGATCGCGAGGCAAGCTGCAGCCTGGTCGAAAGCTGCACCGTCGAACCCGTCCGGGCCTACCGCCTCCGGCATCCCGACCACGTCATCGTGAGCTACATCAACACCTCGGTCGAAGTGAAGGCGGAGAGCGACATCCTCTGCACCTCGCGCAATGCCGTCCAGGTGGTGAATTCCATCCCTGCGGAGCAGACCGTCCTGTTCCTGCCGGACCGCAACCTCGGCAACTACGTCCAGAAGCAATCCGGCCGAACGAATATGAAGATCTGGCAGGGCACCTGCATCGTCCATGCCACCTTCAACGCCCGCCGCGTGGCCGAGGCGCGGGCAGCCCACCCGGCCGCCCTGGTCGCCGCCCATCCCGAGTGCCCCCCCGACGTTCTCGAACAGGCCGATTTCATCGGATCCACCACCGCCATCATCCGCTACTGCGTCGACGCCCCGGCGCAGGAGTTCATCGTCATGACCGAGAGCGGCGTCGCGCACTCGCTCGAGAAACTCGCCCCGCAAAAGCGCTTCTACTTCGTCCCCAACGACAACTGCAATTGCAGCGAGTGCCCCTACATGAAGCTCAACACCCTGGAGAAGCTGCGCGACTGCCTGCGCACGCTCTCGCCGCGGGTTGAAGTTCCCGAGGACATCGCAGCGCGGGCCCTGGTTCCGCTCGAAAGGATGCTCGCGCTGGGGTGAGAACCCGATGACGACCGGCCTCCGCGATACCTTCGGCCGCTCGCACGACAGCCTCCGGCTCAGCGTCACCGACCGCTGCAACATCCGCTGCTTCTACTGCATGCCCGAGAGCGACCCGGCCTACGTCGCGCGCGCCGAAATCCTGAGCTACGAGGAGATCGAGCGCTTCGCCACCATCGCCGCCTCGCTCGGCGTCACCAAGCTCCGCATCACCGGCGGCGAGCCGCTGGTGCGCCGGGACCTCCCGCGCCTGGTGCGGCGCCTGGCCGCCCTGGGCGGTATCGAGGACCTGGCGCTCACCACCAACGGCGTGCTCCTTGAGGACCAGGCGCCGGCCCTCTACGACGCCGGCCTGCGGCGCATCAACATCCACCTGGACACGCTCGACCGCGAGCGCTTCCTCCGCATCACGCGGCGCGACGAGCTCGACCGCGTCCTGGCCGGCATCGCCGCCTGCCGCCGCCTCGGTTTCCGTCCCATCAAGCTCAACGCCGTGGCGGTGAAGGGGCTGGTGGAGCCGGACATCGTGCCGCTGGCGCGCTTCGGCCGCGAGAACGGGATGGAGGTGCGCTTCATCGAGTTCATGCCGCTCGACGCGCAGGGCATCTGGGACCGCGGGAGCGTGCTGACTGCCGAAGAGATCCTCCAAACGCTCGAGCGTGAGATTGCGCCGCTGGTCGAGATCCCGGACGCCGACCCTCGCGCTCCCGCCACCGAATACCGATATGCGGACGGCATCGGCCGCGTCGGCTTCATCGCTTCGGTGAGCCGGCCATTCTGCCTCAACTGCAACCGCCTGCGGCTGACCGCCGACGGCCACCTGCGCTACTGCCTGTTCGCCATCGAGGAAACGGACGTGCGGACGCTGCTCCGCGGCGGCGCCGCGGACAACGAAATCGCGGCCGCGATCCGGGCGACGGTGCGCGCCAAGTGGGAGGGCCACGAGATCAACACCGCCCGCTTCGTCGCCCCGCCGCGGGCGATGTATTCGATCGGGGGATAGGAGAAGGGCTAGGAATTCGCGCTCCGCTGACTTGACCTACTCATGTCGCCACACGCAGGGGTGGAGTTCCAGAATGGGTATGCCCTACAGATGGTTCGCCTGCTACTCTCAGCGAGGTGTGTGCGGGGACCTTCCGCCGCTCGTGAGCCCTGTCATCACACCGTCGGTTTAGCCGTGTGTCAGCGGCCTCCTGCAGGCTGCGATCGCGCCTCCATTGCTATCGAGGCTTGCACTGCTTCTTGAAGCCTCCGCTGGAGGCCCCGGCTGCTCTTCATCTTCTCGGAGAACGCCACCCCGGCCGCGTCGTTTGAAAAAGTCAGCTCACCCTTGTCAATCACGATATCTCTCACATGGCTGGCGGCGAAGCCGTAGAGATCTGTCACGCTGGAAAGCCACCCGTGCTCAAGGGCATCCACGGATCGCTCCCTTTCCGACTGGGATTCCACCCCTTTTAGATAGTCCGATGCCGGGTCTATGCGCATGATACGGTCACGAAACTCGCGATCGGCGCTACTTTGTTGCGAAAAGTAGCTAAAATCGATACCAGCGGCCTTCGCTACTGCAGCACACGTATGCTCGATGACCTTTGGGCTTGCAAAAGAATCCGGCGAATACAATGCCGGAGCAATCGGTTTGGTCGCGGCCGCGACACGACTGTACTCTTCGCTGTTTCGCCTTTTATGTCTTAGAAGTTCTACAAACAATCGCTTCTGCTCGGGATGGATTTCGCTCAGTGGCGTGCTGGAAAGTGCCACTTTCAGCAAATCGTCTGAATCCATCGTCCAACGTACGCCGACTGTCGTGGCCCCAACGGACGCGACCGCGAGCAGTACACAAAACACGATCACACGGCCAGATGTAACTTGGTTCTCCCGCCTGTTTCTCGCGATGATTCCCATCAGCAGCGCTGCGTTGAAGGCGAGTACGGATACGAAGCCAGTTACCAATGCAATGTGCCGCGTCACGTCGCCGGAACCGTGCTCCCACATCAAAATTGCCGGAATCGTAGCGTTCACCAGCCCCATAAGGAGGTAGTCGAGCTGAGTGCGGCTTAGCGAATTAGCCATTCTCCTGCACCCCTTGCGCTGTTAGCCTAGCTGCACAACCACCGCCCGTTCCGCAGTTACTGCCTTTCCCGCCGCGCCTGCTTCGAGGATGCCCCCAAATGATGGCAGAGCCTGCCTCGAGGATGCCAGTCCGAGCCTGCTCTCCCGTTTCCGATGGTTGTCTCAATTTGAGGGCACCCCAATCCTGGTGTAACCGAACTGCGGATTGTCGCTTATCACGGTAATGAAGTTCTCCGACGGACGCGGAGGAGGAGGCGGAGCGGTGAACACGTCCTTTATGTCCTGAATGAGGTTCTTCACCGCCAGCAGCGTGCCTCCCGTATCCTTTGCTGCTTCCGTTGGCTTGCGGATTGCGGATGCCACTGTCGTTAGATCGGATGCGGCGGCTCCCAACTTGATGCTACCCGTTGCAACCGTTGTCACCATGCCAGCCGGAGTGGTAACCGCACTCAGTGCTGTCGACACCTTCTCTGTCTTCTCCGGGCTCTGTCCCGCTGCCGTGGCAACGATTCGGTGCGTGCCGCTAACTCCGAGGCCAACGGAGCCGATCCCGAGGAACGCGGCTTTGAAAGCCAGTCCTGCTGCCGCCGCCTCAAGCGTGGAGCCGAATGTAACGATGGCGGAACCGATCTCAGCGGCACCAACAGCGACCTGCATAGTCTTCGGGTGAGCCTGGGCAAAGTTGTCGACGGTTTGCATGTCTTGCTTGACAGACTCTATCTGAGCCGGGTCGAGAGGCTGCTGATCTCCGTGCCCGTCCAAATCCCGATTGGATAGGGGGTTGTTCCTGACATACCCGTAAAGATCAAGGGTCTGCGGGTCTCCCAGCTTCGCGTACGGCACGGGCTCCGCCCTACCCGACCAATCGGGGCTGGTCCACCTCCCCTGCGCCCCCGACAGATACCGCGCCCCGAACCAATCCAGCCCGCTTTCCCCATCCCGCTCTTTGCCGGTGAACTTCAGCCGCGTTGCCGCATCCACCCCATACCCCGCGATCCCCGCCCGCACGCTCCCCGCCCCAAACGTCACCTCGTCCCCAAACGGCCGGTAGTCGTGCCGCTCCAGCACCGCGCCCGCCGCGTCCGTGATCAGCCGCGTGCTCCCCAGATGGTCCACCGTCAGGTAATTGCGCCCCGCCGCCGACCCCGCCCCGCTGCTGTACTCCGCCGCCAACTGCGCCTGCGCGTCGTAGACGAACACCGTCGTCGTCCCGCCGCTCATCTTCTTCACCCGCAGCCCGTCGCCATCGTAGACGTAGGTCGCGGCACTCGTGCCCGTATAGCCCACCTGCCGGCTCTCCGCGTCATACGAGTAGCCGTTGGACGCCGTAGTCGGGTCGCCCGTGATGTTCCCGCGCGCGTCGTAAACCCAGGTGCTCCCCACGATCCGGTTGTTGGCCGCGTAGTAGGCCGAGGGCTCCGTCAGCGCCGGTCCAAAATTGCTCCGCGTGCTGATCAGTCGATTACCGAAGATGTCGTACGTGAACTTCTCGCACCACTGGCTGGAGGTGTCCTGGCACACCGGATTCAACGGATTGCTCGGGTTCTCCGACACCAAGGTCAACCGGTTCGCTCCGTCATATTGATAATACTGCGTCAGCGTCGCCAAGCCCCCTGCCGTTTTCGGGGCAGTCAACGTCTGGCTCAAGAGGTTCCCGTTGTTATGGCTGGCAGTGCCGCCCGCGTAGTCGAACCCCAGCGTCAACTTGTTCCCCGCCGTGATCGAAGTCGGCTGCAAGCGCGAGTCGCAAATCGTAGCTGATGCACCGATCAGCCGGGCAAATCCCGAGCGGAGCCCAAGGCGCCGCCCGCGCGCTATCGGGACGTCGTATTCGCCATCGACAGATGAATGACAATGGCGCCCTTGGAACAGGGTGCCGCAAGAGGCGAATCCAACCGCTCCCTACTTCTCCCGCTCCGTCTGGTCTGGGTGACGCCGAGCGGCGCTTCCCATGCCTGGTCTCCGAGCAATGCCGCCACGTCATACTCGCCGGGGAGAAGCCGGGCAGTAATGCACCCTTCCGAATCCGTGGTCAACATGTAGAGCCAATTCTGTTCTAAGGTCATCACTCTTGGCCGAACAACAATCCGCTGGCGAGGCAGGGGGCTGCCGGCGGGCCCATAGACCACCACATTCGCCGTTTTCGATCCTGGTTGACCGACAGTGTCGACAATGGGCCGGACCTGCAGTGTCAGTGTGACCGACGAGCTTTGACCGTCGAATTCCGTCGTCTTGCTGGAGAACAGCCCTCGCGGATCCTGCGCGGTGATGGTGCAAACGCCGCAGCTCAACCGAGGCACCGATGCCCGTCCCTCCGAATCCGTGACAAATGCCTGTGACTTCACCGCATCTCCTGGATTGACGACCAATACGACTCCAGGTATCCCTTCCACTCCGCTCCCATCGAGCACCCTGACAAGAGCCGCCGCACTATCAGTCTGCCCTACGCAGGTTGCAGACATGAATGCCACGATCCAACAACTAAGCACCTGAGAGTGCATGAGCCCTCCCTGTCCTTGGCAAGTGTTCCCGTCCTTTCTGCAACGCCCTCAGTGACAAGCGTTGTTGTTCTGAGAGCAGATGGCAGATCGGCTATCGCTCTTCTGCCATTGTTCCTGCCCGGATTGCATCATCTTCTGAACGGCTGCACCAGCTTCGGCTGGGCTCATGTCGGGTTTTTGACCCATGATGTCGGCTGCGCCTGCCTGGGCTGTGCCACCCAAGGTGTCTTTCTTTCCCGCCGAACTCGAAGCGTCCCCTGAAGCCATAGCCGCCGTGCCTGCCGCGACGCTTGACTGGCCTTTGCTTAGCCCTTCTTTGTCATGCTCGAGCTCGTGTGCCGTTGTTATCGCGCTCCCCACTTTGCCCGGTGCCATCTTTGCGCCGTTGAATAGATCCGCATCCGTTCCAATTGTTGTCTGTACACCCGCAACCCCGGCCTGTCCCGTCAGAGTGAGTGCCTTCGAGACCCCAACGTCGCCCGTCGTGGTCGCGTTCAACTCACCGCGGTTAAGGAGAACCGGGCGGTCTGATGTTGCGAGGGTGTTAACAAGTTCCCGCCCGCCTGGTCGTTGATAGATTTCGGTCAACGTCTTCGTGAAGAACTTCTGATCCCCGGAACTCACGACAAAGTACCGCCCTGTTGGGTCAACGAACTTCAACGGATTGTCGCGTGTATATGAGTATCGATCCAGCGTCTGTGGATCACCCCAGATGAACGGGCCTGGGTCCGTGCTCGTGAACCTCCCCTGCGCGCTGCTCAAGTACCTCGCCCCAAAATAATCCAGGCCGCTCTCCACATCCCGCTCTTTGCCCGTAAACTTCAGCCGCGTCGTCAGATCCACCCCATACCCCGCGATCCCCGCCCGCACGCTCCCCGTCCCAAACGTCACCTCGTCCCCAAACGGCCGGTAGTCGTGCCGCTCCAGCACCGCCCCTGTCCCGTCCGTGATCAGCCGCGTGCTCCCCAGATGGTCCACCGTCAGGTAGTTCCGCCCCGCCCCCGACCCCGCCCCGCTGCTGTACTCCGCCGCCAACTGCCCCTGCGCATCGTAGACGAACACCGTCGTCGTCCCGCCGCTCGTCTTCTTCACCCGCAGCCCGTCGCCGGTCCCGGTAGGGATGCCCCTCACGAGGCACCCCCCGGACAGATCCGTACGTGCGGCTTTCCCGCATACGGCTCCCACCTCGGATGTTTCACGGAAAATCGCTCCCGCGGA
>Ga0182027_10004326_pt1 | contig 22059 bp, 24 predicted proteins | sample 712E1DmetaG_FD_121300 | JGI IMG/M metagenome (GOLD analysis project Ga0182027, IMG submission 121300) | Permafrost microbial communities from Stordalen Mire, Sweden - 712E1D metaG (Illumina Assembly) | ecosystem: Environmental > Terrestrial > Soil > Wetlands > Permafrost | place: Sweden... | reverse complement strand
TTCTTGCGCACCACGATAAGACCAGGTGACATGGCACGGATTGGCCGTGCCAGAATGGAGGCGATCTCCGCTGCAAGAATACCCATAAGAACAGATTAGTTAATAATGATTAAGTAAACACACTAGATGTCGGAAAACGTAACTGCACCCAGAAAAAACAATAAGCAAATGCTGTTCGAGTTTACATTAATGAACGGTAGTTAGTCTACAAACTGAGTATTTTCCGATCCTATTCAAGTTGATTCAAGAGCGTACTCTTCGCTCCTATTCATGGAGTGGACCATGCATACTGGCCAACAGGGATCGGGAGCCGGAACCGCCGCGGAAAGCGACGCGACCACGGGCTTTACTACCGGTCCCAACGAGGGTCCCGATGCGATTCAGACCGAAATAGTCGGAGAATCGCCGTTCCTCCCCGCGCCCAGGCGATGGGTGCCTCATCGCAAGGCGGAAGTCGTGGCCGCAGTGCGAGGCGGGTTCATGAGCCTCGATGAAGCCCGCAAGCGCTATGCGCTTTCGATCGACGAATACCTCTCCTGGCAACGGGAAATCGACCTTTACGGTTTGGCGGGGTTGCGCGTGAACCGGACGCAGAAGCGCCGGCGCGGCGGACCTCCTCCTGCGGGCCGCTAAGGAGCCGTTTTTGGGGAGACACGTATTTGTGGGAGACAGGTAATGGTGGGGTTTCATGTCTGAGTTCGCCTTGCCCCTCACTCCGCGAGAGCGCGGATGGGTGGAGCTTCGCGAGCGGCTCGCCCGCGCCGCTCGCGAGCTCCATTTTTCCGGATTCGCGAACAACGCCGGGAACGGACCGACACTACTTGTGATCGCGGGAAACCTCGCGGGACTTGCCTTGAGCATTCCCGAGCGCCCGGTCTGCGCTCCGCCAACGCAGGGCGGTTTAGTCGACGCTTCGACCCTCTTTGCCACCCAGATCCTGCAGCGCGGCGGCCAGACGGACGGCGACGGTGCCGACGTAGGCAAGTGAGCGCGGCCGAGCCGCCATTCCCTTAGGATCGAGGAAAACGTGCATTCGAAGAAATCGACTTCCGCCGTTCTTGCACGCGACGCCGGCCAGGTTCGCCGTGCCAAAGTCCGGGTCGACGAGCTCATCGTAAAATCCGGGGCTTTGCAGCAAGCCATTCTCAACAGCCCCAATTTCTCGGTCATTGCCACCGACGAGAAGGGCATCGTCCAGCTCTTCAACGCTGGCGCGGAACTCATGCTGGGTTACGCGGCGATCGATGTCGTCGACAAGATCACGCCGGCCGACATTTCCGACCCCCTGGAATTGAGCGCGCGCGCCACCGCACTGAGCAAAGACCAGGCAACCCCGATCACGCCGGGCTTCGAGGCGCTGGTCTTCAAGGCCGCGCGCGGAATCGAGGATATTTACGAGCTGACCTACATCCGCAAGGACGGAAGCCGGCTCCCGGCCATCGTATCGGTTACGGCGTTGCGCACCGATCAAGGTCCGATCATCGGTTATCTGCTCATCGCCACCGACAACACCGTGCGCAAGGACGCGGAAGACAAGCGACTTTGGGCGGAAGAGAGCTTTCAGCTGATGGTCGAAAGCGTCACGGATTGCGCCATCATCATGCTCGATCAGGAAGGCCGCGTGAAAAGCTGGAACGCGGGCGCGCAGCGCATCAAGGGATACGATGCGAAAGAAATCATCGGCCAGCCCATTTCCTGCTTCTTTACCCCTGAAGACGTCGCCGCCCACGAGCCCGAACGCACGCTGCGGGAGGCTGCATCCACGGGCCGGTTCGAAGACGATGGCTGGCGTATACGCAAGGACGGTTCCACATTCTGGGCAAACGTCATCGTCACGGCGGTCCGCGATTCAGCCGGCGTGTTGCGCGGTTACGCAAAGCTGGCGCGGGACATGACCGAGCGCCGGCGCGTCGAAGCCGAATTGAATGAGGTCAAGGGCGCGGCCGAAGCGGCCAACCTAGCCAAATCGGAATTCCTCTCCAGCATGAGCCATGAGCTGCGCACGCCGCTCAACGCCATTCTCGGCTTCGCGCAGTTCATGCAGTCCGATACCCCGGCGCCGACGCCAACCCAGAAGATGAGCATCGACCAGATCCTCCAGGCGGGTTGGTTTCTGCTCGATTTGATCAACGAAATCCTCGACCTCTCGCTGATCGAAACCGGAAAAGTGGCACTGTCTCTGGAACCGGTGTCGCTCGCCGACGTCCTGTCGGATTGCCAGGCCATGATGGAACCGCTTGCGCAAAAGCGCGGCATCGCAATGACGTTTCCCGGCTTCGACGCACCTTGCTTCGTTTCGGCTGACAGAATCCGCCTGAGGCAAATCTTCGTCAACCTTTTTTCCAACGCCATCAAATACAACCGTCCGAACGGGTCGATCGCCGTGGAATGCGCCGTCCAACCCTCCGGCAACGTCCGGCTGGGCGTGACCGACACCGGTCTCGGGCTGTCGCCGGAAAAGCTGGCGCAGCTCTTTCAGCCCTTCAACCGTCTGGGCCAGGAAGCCGGCCCCGAGCAGGGAACCGGCATCGGCCTGGTCGTGGCCAAGCGGCTGGTCGAGGCGATGCAGGGATCGATCGGCGCCGAGAGCACGGTCGGCGTCGGCACCACGTTCTGGATCGAACTCATGGTCGTTGCCCTGGCGCACCTCGAACTCGCCAAATCCAAATCCGCAGCGGTTTCGAAGATTCCGGAGAAGGGCCCTAACGAGGTCCGCACGGTGCTTTGCGTCGAGGATAATCTGGCCAACCTGAAGCTGGTGGAGATGATCATCGCGCGCCGCGCTGATCTTTCCCTTCTGACCGCCGGCAACGGCGAGCTTGGCGTCGCGCTGGCCCAAGCCCACCTGCCGGACGTGATCATGATGGACATCAACTTGCCGGACATCAACGGGGTCAAAGCTCTGTCGATCCTGCGCGAGCAGAACACAACCGCACATATCCCGGTCATCGCGCTGAGCGCCAACGCCAACCCTCGCGACATCAAAAGAGGTATGGAGGCGGGGTTCTTCCGCTACCTCACCAAACCGATCAAAGTCGATGAGCTGATGGACACGCTGGACCTGGCCCTGGCTTCGGCGGACGCCGCCCGGCCGCTCGCCCCTGAAGCGGCCTAAACGATGATCGACGCAGCCCGCATCCTCGCCGCAAAAGTCCTGATCGTCGACGATCAGCCGGCCAATGTGAAGCTGCTCGAGATGATGCTGCAGAGCGCCGGCTATAAGAGCGTCGCCTCGACCACGGACCCCACCGCTGTCTGCGAGCTTCAGCGCATGAACCGTTACGACCTCATCATTCTCGATCTGTTGATGCCCGAAATGGACGGCTTTCAGGTGATGGAGGGGCTGCGGACAATCGAACCGGACGACTACCTCTCGGTGCTCGTCATCACGGTGCAGCCGGACCAGAAGCTGAATGCGCTGCAAGCCGGGGCCAAGGATTTCATCAGCAAGCCGTTCGACAATTCGGAAGTGTTGACCCGCATCCACAATCTGCTGGAAGTGCGTCTGCTGCACGCGGAGTGGAAGGCCCAAGGCAAGCTCCTGGAAGAAACCGTGCTGGAGCGAACAGCCGAATTGCGCAGAAGCGAGGAAATGTTCCGCGAACTCGCGGCCAACATTCCCGAGGCGTTGTTGATCAAGGACAGCGAGCGGCAGACGCTCCAGTACGTGAACACGGCGTGGCTGAGATTGAGCGGGTTGCCCGTCGCGGCGGGGGACCCGCTTGAAAAGATCCATCAGGCAATTCATCCCGATGACCTGCTCCGGGTCGACCACGAACGGCGCAAGTCGCCGGGTGCGAATGCCTGCAACGCGTTTCGCCTGGTGCGCCCGGACCAGAGCGTGCGCTGGGTCGAGGCGCGCTCGTTCCCGATCCCCAATCCGACCGGAAAGTCGCCTTGGGTGGTCGAGATCGTCGAAGACGTCACCCAGCGCCGGGAAGCGCAGCGCCAACTCGTGCATCTGGCGCGCCATGATGCGCTCACCGGCCTCCCCAATCGCTCGTTCTTGTATGAGTCGTTGCGGGACGCTCTCGTGCGGGCCGAAGAAAACCAACTTGTCGTCTCGCTCCTGCTTCTCGACATCGACTACTTCAAGAACGTCAACGACACGCTCGGACATGCGACCGGCGATGCAGTGCTGCGCGAGTTCGCGGCGAGATTGGCAACGTGCGTTCGCCCCGGGGATACGGTCGGCCGCCTCGCCGGCGACGAGTTCGCCGTGATTGTCCTGACGCCCCCGAGTTCCGCCGGCGCCATCGATGTCGCCAACAGAATACGAAATTCGCTGCAGCGCCCCCTTGTACTGGACGATAAGAGCATTTCGGTGACGGCAAGCATTGGCATCGCAACCTATCCGGCCGACACGTCCGATCTCGAAGCGCTGATTCGTTACGCCGATGTCGCCATGTACGACGCCAAGGCGTCGGGCAGAAATGGCTTCCGCTGCTACACGGCGGAAATGAACGCGCGCGCTGTGGAGAAAGCGGACATCGAAGCCGCATTGCGATTGGCGCAAGGGCGTGACGAGTTCATCTTGCACTACCAGCCGAAGATGAATATCGACAGCGGAGAATTGAATAGCGCCGAGGCGCTGATCCGCTGGAAGCGCCCCGGCCATACGCTGGTCTTGCCCGGAACCTTCGTGCCCGCCCTTGAGGAAATGGGCTTGATTGTGCCGGTCGGAGCCTGGGTCATCGATATGGCATGCCGGCAGATCCGCGAATGGCAGCGGACCGGACTTGGCCAAGTCCGGATTGCGGTGAATGTGTCGCCGAGGCAGTTGCATGAAGAGCGGTTCGTCCCCCAAGTTGCCGATGCGGTGCACGAACATTGCATCGATCCCACGCTGCTGGAATTCGAGATCACGGAAAGCACGCTCATGGCGTATGGCGAATCCACGAGCGTTACCCTGCGCAAACTGAAGGAATTAGGAATCTCGATCTCGATCGACGATTTTGGCACGGGTTATTCCAACCTCGCCTATCTGAAGCGCTTTCATGTCGACGCCCTCAAGATCGATATCGGCTTCATTCGTGACGTCATGACCAATGCGGACGACGCGGCAATTGCAGTCGCCATCATCAACATGGCGCACAGCCTAAGACTGAAGGTCATTGCCGAAGGCGTCGAGACCCGCGAGCAGCTCGAGTTCCTGCGGGTCTATGGCTGCGATGAAATTCAGGGATTTCTGCTGTCGAAGCCGGTTCCGGCCGCTGAGTTTTCGACAAAATTCCGGCAGAGTGGCGCAGGTCAGCGGCTCGCGCTGAAAGACTCGCTATGGAGCGCTGCTCATGCCTGACACAGATTCGATGCAGGCGGACCAACCGCTGAACGATCAGTCTCTCTCGGCGTATCAATCGAGGCCGCCGCGCAAACGCACCTTATTGAGCGGCAAGCTGGTCTATAGGGACCGCCCGTTTTTGCCTGACGGCTCGTTCACGATCGACTGCTCGATCCGCGACATTTCCGAGGGCGGCGCCAAGATTGTTCTCGACAAACGCCAACTTCTGCCGCCCGAGTTCTTTCTGATCGTCGTCAAATATTGTACGGCCCATTGGGCGCGCGTGGTCTGGCTGAAATATCCCGCGCGCGGTCTCCAATTCTCCAAGACCTACAAACTCGACGCCGGCTTGCCCGACGAATTGAAATTCATCCGCGAGCTGTGGGGCAATCTCTACGTCAGACCCGGCACTACAAATTGGTAGACCGCCAAAATAATTGGTCGGAGCGAGAGGATTTGAACCTCCGACCCCTTGTCCCCCAGACAAGTGCGCTAACCAGACTGCGCCACGCTCCGACATTCGGCGGCCAGGCCGCCAGGGGGTAGTTCCAAGGCTTCCGCCAAGGGCGGCGGACTATAGAGCATGAACTTCCGGGAAGGAACCGTCCGCGGCTCGCCCTCAGACGTGCCGGCGCGCGGCTGTCAGGCGGCTCTTCAGGCGCAAAAGCTCGGCCAGAAGGATTTCCAGCTTCACGCGCTCCGCCGCCGCGAGCGATTTCGCGGTGCGGCCGAGGCGGACGACGCTGGCGAACGAAGGTTCGGGCTCGCCGTCGGAAAACTCGGCTTCGGGAAGCTGGGGCGCCGGGACAACGACCGTTTCGCCGCGACCGACCTCTGCCACGTAGCGCAGGCCGCGCTCGCGCAACAGCTTCTGCACGCCCTTGATCGTGTAGCCCTCTGAATACAGCAGCGACCGGATGCCGCGCAGCAGATCGACGTCTTCGGGACGGTAATAGCGCCGCCCGCCCGCGCGCTTGGTCGGGCGCACTTGCGCGAAGCGGCTTTCCCAGAAGCGCAGCACATGCTGAGGCACATCCAGGTCGCCAGCGACTTCGCTGATCGTGCGGAAGGCCTCCGGAGACTTGGAGTGAATGGAAAGCTGCGCTGCGGTTGCCGACATCGCGAATTAATCCGGATCGGATTCTGCGGGCGGCGTCTGGCCGTTGATGACCGCCTTCAGCACATGGCTCGGGCGGAACACCAACACGCGGCGGGGCGCGATGGGAACTTCGTCGCCGGTCTTGGGATTGCGGCCCATGCGTTGCGATTTCTGCCGCACGGCGAAAGTGCCGAAGGAGGAAAGCTTCACGGTCTCGCCATGGGCGAGCGCAGCGCACAGCTCCTCTAGAATATCCTCCACCATTTGCGCGGATTCATTGCGCGACAGACCGACCGCCTGGAACACGGCCTCCGTCAGGTCGGCACGGGTCAGCGTAGTGCTGGTCATGGGCGACTCCTTACCTCGGCCCAAGCCTAGTAGCATTCAGGATTTGCCGTCAACATCAAAGGGATAGATGGGGCTGCTGAGATTGGTTACCAACGCAGCAGGGCGGCGCCCCAGGTCAGCCCGCCGCCTATCGCTTCCAAGAGGACGAGGTCCCCCCGCTTGATCCGTCCGTCGCCTACCGCAGTCGCCAGGGCGAGTGGCACGGAAGCGGCCGATGTGTTGCCGTGCAGGGCCACCGTGGAGACCATCTTTTCGGGCGCAATCCCCAGCTTTTTCGCCGTCCCGTCGAGGATTCGCTGATTCGCCTGGTGCGGTACGAACCAGTCGACATCGCCGACCGTCAGTCCGGCGTCCTCCAGCGAGGCCACCGCCGAAGCAGCGATGTCGTTGACGGCGTGACGGAACACTTCCTTGCCGTGCATGCGCAGATGGCCGGTGGTCTGGGTCGTCGACGGGCCGCCGTCCACATAAAGCAAGTCATGCAACCTTCCGTCCGAATAGAGCTTGGTGTTGAGCACGCCGCGATCCGCATTGCCGCCGGCGCCCTCCCCGGCCGTCAGCACTACGGCCCCCGCCCCGTCGCCGAACAGCACGCAGGTCGTGCGGTCGTTCCAATCGAGCAGCCGGGACATGCATTCGGCGCCGACCACAAGAACGGTGCGCGCCTGACCGCTGCGGATGAAGTTGTCGGCGACGGCCAGAGCGTAAATGAAACCCGAGCACACCGCCTGGATGTCGAACGCCGCGCCGCGCGTCATGCCGAGCCGCGCCTGGAGCTTGGTCGCGACGGAAGGAAACGTCTCGTCGGGCGTCGTGGTGGCGCAGACGATCAGATCCAGGTCGACCGCCGTTGCGCCGGCGCTCGTCATGGCCGCATGCGCGGCTTCGAATGCCAGATCGGAGGTCTTCTCGCCCGGAGCGGCAACGCGGCGCTCGCGAATTCCGGTGCGCGTGCGAATCCACTCGTCGCTGGTATCCACGCGCTTGGCCAAATCGTGGTTGGTCAGGATGGTCTTCGGCAAATACGCGCCGCAACCGATAACGTGCGAACGGATCACGTGGCGACAGCCTCCCGGCTAGTTGCCCGAACGCCGGCCCGGTCCGCGACGATGCTCTGGTTGATCCCGCCCTCGGCCATCTCGATCGCCATGTCGGTGGCGCTGGCGAAGCCGAGCGCGTCGGTTCCGCCGTGACTTTTCACCACCACGCCGTTGAGGCCGAGGAACATTCCGCCGCCCGAGGTGCGCGGATCGAGCTTGCGGCGCAGCGCTTTCAACGCTCCGCTGGCGAAGAAGGCGCCCAACTGCGAAAGCAGGGACCGCTTGAGCGCGCTACGCAGATAGAAGACCACCAGCTTGGCGGTTCCTTCCGCCGTCTTGAGCGCGATATTGCCGGTGAAGCCGTCGGTCACCACCACATCGATATCGCCTTCGGCGATGTCGTCGCCTTCGATGAAGCCGGCGAATTCCATCGGCAGCGGAGCATTGCGCAGCATGTGGGCGGCGCCCTTCACCGCCTCGTGGCCCTTGACGTCCTCAGATCCGACGTTGAGCAGGCCCACCGTCGGACGCTCGATCCCGAGCACGGCGCGGGCGAAGGCTTCGCCCATCACCGCGAAATCGACCAGCTGGTCGGCGTCGCATTCGACGTTGGCGCCGATGTCGAGGACAACGCACTGACCCTTCTTGGTCGGCCAGATGCCGGCAATCGCCGGCCGCGAGATGCCTTCGATCACGCCCAGCTGATACATCGACATCGCCATCAGCGCGCCGGTGTTGCCCGCCGAGACGACGACTTCGGCTTCGCCGTTCTTCACGGATTCGATGGCGCGCCACATGCTGGTGTTGCGGCCGCGGCGCAGCGCCAGGCTCGGCTTCTCCTCCATCCGCACCCGCTCGGGAGCATGGCGCACGCTGACGCGGTGCGTCAGCTTGATGAGGCGCTTCTTCAGCAACGCGTTGAGCGCGGCTTCGTCGCCGTGCAGGATGAACTTCACGGCGGGATGGCGCTGCACCGCGCGGCCGAGCGCGGACACGACAACGGACGGGCCGGCATCGCCTCCCATCGCGTCAATCGAGACCGTCATTTCGCGGGACACAGTTGTATCCGCCCTTCGAAGCGTTTTGCCGCTGCGCTCAGGCTTTGGCTACCTCGCGACCGTCATAATGGCCGCAGGCTTCGCAAATATGATGCGGGCGCTTCTGCTCGCCGCAGTTCGGGCATTCGTTATGGGTCGACGGCGCCAGGCGGTCATGCGACCGGCGCATGTTGCGCCGCGACGGCGACGTTTTTCTTTTTGGGACCGCCATGGCGGGAATTTCTCCTTCGGGCTCAGCAGGTTGGGCCGAAGCGCCCCGCCGAGCAAGGCGCGGAGTGAACAGGAAACCGTCGCGCGATTCAAGCGCGAAAAACCGCCGTTTTCCGGGATTCAGCCGGGCTCGTTCAGCCGCTTCAGCACGGCAAACGGGCTTTGGGTGGGTTCGGCCCCGTCGGCGGGCGGCTCGAAACTGACCCCCTGCTTGCGGGGGTAGGGATCGATGGCCAGCGCGAGCTCCTCCAGCAGCGGCCTCGCCAGATCGTAGTCGAGGCTGGCGATCTCCTCGGGAACCTCTTCATCGCCGGCCGAAAGCGTCAGTTCGCCGCCGTCCGCGCGCGGACGAGGCGAAAAATGCAGCTCGCGGGTCAGGTGCTTGGCGATATGGGTGGCGACGGGATCGAGCGTCACCACGCAACTTTGCACGATGTCGGCCTCAAGTTCCGCTTCGTAAGCGAAGTGGGTTCGCGACAGACGGCGCAGCTCGACCTGGGCCGCGAAGACGCGAACCTGCGCGACGCCGGCCCACTCTGCCAAGCGCGCCCGTTCGTCGTCGTTGGCGACGACAGCGATGCGGCTGCCGGCCTGCGACAGATCGCCGAGATCGAAACCATGGCGGATCGGCGGTTGGTCGTTCATCGCCCTATTCCTCGTCAGGCAGCGGCCCGAAATCAAGCGTCTCCAGGTCGCAACCGCCGAGCCGCGCCTTGGCGCCCTGCACATAGCGCGCCATCGCTCTGGCGGCGGGTTGGCGCGCGCCGCGATAGAGATTGCGGACAAGGGCGTCCTCCAAGGCGGCCTCGTCCTTTGCCTCGCCATAGGCTTTCAGGCGGCCGTAGAACGCGTCGGCAAGCTTCTTCATGCGCTTGCCCATGCCGATGTCCCCGCTGCCCAATTCACGCAGCGCCTCATCGAAACCGATGAAGACCGTGTCGACGAAGGCCTGCGACAAGGGGGCCGCGCCAGCCGCTTTCAGCCGCTCCAGCACCAGCCAGGCATGCACGGTCAAGAGGTCGAACCGCCCGTCCAGCGTGTCCTCGACTGCGAATCTTGCGAAGAATTCAGGTTCGCGCGCGCGCCGCGCCACGGCGGCGTAAAGCCCCGCTGCCAGCGCCTTGCGCTGCTTGCTCCTGCGCATCGCATTCAGCATTATCCGCAACTCCGATCGGGAAGCTCTTGCCAGCGGGCCGCCCCGAGACTAGCACAGAAGGGCGGAGAAAATCCGGGCGAGGGCCGTAACGCCATGAAGAAGCTTGTTGTTTGCTCGATCTGCCTGGCGCTGTTGGGCTGCACGCCCGTGGTCAGCCAGCGCGGCTACCAGACGGACCCCGATGCCGAAGCCGGCATCACCGTCGGCACCGACACCAAGACGACGATCGAGGACCGGTTGGGCGATCCTTCGGTGCAAGCCACCTTCGGCAGCGATGCCTGGTATTACGTTTCAAGCACCGAGAAGCAGGTTGCGTTCTTCAGCCCCACCGTCGAGTCGCGCCGGATCCTCGCGATCTATTTCGACAAGAACGGCAAAGTCACCGACATGAGGCATTACGGGCTGGAAGACGGCCACGTCGTGTCTTTCGAATCGCGCACCACGCCGTCGAAGGGTCGCGAACTCACCTTCCTGCAGCAGCTCTTCAACGCCACGCCGGGCGTGCCGAACAGCGGCATGAACGAGCAGGAGCAGAATCCGGGCGGCGGCGGTCCGCACTGAGGGCATCAAGAAACCAAAGCGAGGACGAGGCGCGAATCCGTCCGCACCTCGCAATCTTCCTCAGCTCAAGTGCGCCAGCGTGGCCAGCAGCAGCAACGCCACGATGTTCGTGATCTTGATCATCGGGTTGACCGCAGGCCCGGCGGTGTCCTTGTAGGGATCGCCGACAGTATCGCCGGTGACCGCCGCCTTGTGCGCGTCCGAGCCCTTGCCGCCGTAATGGCCGTCCTCGATGTACTTCTTGGCGTTGTCCCAGGCGCCGCCGCCCGAGGTCATCGAGATGGCGACGAACAGGCCGGTCACGATCACGCCGAGCAGCATCGCGCCCAAGGCGTTGAAGGCCTGCTGCTTGCCGGCGACGTAGACCACAATGAAATAGAGCACGATCGGCGACAGCACCGGCAGCAGCGACGGCACCAGCATCTCGCGGATGGCGGCTTTGGTCAGCATGTCCACGGCGCGCCCGTAATTGGGTTTCTGAGTCCCTTTCATGATGCCCGGCATTTCCTTGAATTGACGGCGCACTTCGTCGACCACGGCGCCCGCCGCGCGTCCCACCGCCGTCATGGCCATGCCGCCGAACAGATAAGGCAGCAGCCCGCCGATGAAGAGGCCGACCACGACCCAGGGATCCGCCAGGCTGAAGGTCGGCAGATCAAGGCCCGAGAAGTACGGGAAAGTCCCGGCCTGGATGAAATATTTGAGGTCCTCGGTATAGGCCGCGAACAGAACCAGCGCACCCAGTCCCGCCGAACCGATGGCGTAGCCCTTGGTCACCGCCTTGGTGGTGTTGCCGACCGCATCGAGCGCGTCGGTGATCTTGCGCACGTCGCCTTCCAGGCCAGCCATCTCGGCGATGCCGCCGGCATTGTCGGTGACCGGACCGAAGGCGTCGAGCGCCACGATCATGCCGCACAGCGACAGCATCGTCGAAACCGCGATGGCGATGCCGAACAGCCCCGCCAGCGTGTAGGCCGCGATGATGCCGACGCAGATCACCAGCGCGGGCAAAGCGGTGGATTCCATCGAGACCGCGAGGCCCTGGATGACGTTGGTGCCGTGGCCCGTCAGTGACGACTTGGCGATTTTTTGCACCGGGCGGAAATTCGTCCCGGTGTAGTATTCGGTAATCACGATCAGCGCGCCGGTGATGCCAAGGCCCACCGCGCCGCAAACGAACAGCTGGTTGCCAGTGAACGAGAGATCGGTGCCAGCGGGATTGAGAATGGCGTCCATTCCGCCCGGGATCAGGTAATTCATCAGAGGCCACAGCCCGGCCAGCGACAGCACGCCGGTCGCCACCACGCCCTTGTAGAGGGCGGTCATGATCTTCTTGCTCGACCCCAGACGCACGAAGTAAGTGCCGATGATCGAGGTCACGATGCACAATCCCGCAATGGCCAGCGGCAGCAGCATCAGGCTGGATTTCATCTCGCCGTCGAAATAGATCGAGGCCAGCACCATCGTCGCTACCGTCGTCACCGCATAGGTTTCGAACAAGTCGGCGGCCATGCCGGCGCAGTCGCCGACATTGTCGCCCACATTGTCGGCGATGGTGGCGGGGTTGCGCGGATCGTCTTCGGGAATGCCGGCTTCGACCTTGCCGACCATGTCGCCGCCGACGTCGGCCCCCTTGGTGAAGATTCCGCCGCCGAGACGGGCGAAGATCGAAATCAGCGAAGCGCCGAAGCCGAGCCCGACCAGGGAATCCACGATGATGCGGCTCTGTCCGGGGTCGTCCAGGCTGAGGCCCAGACCCGAGGTAAGGAACACGAAGTAGCCGGCGACCCCGATCAGGCCGAGACCCGCCACCAGCAGTCCCGTCACCGCGCCGGAGCGAAAGGCGATCTTGAGCCCCGCGGCCAGGCCGTGGCGCGAGGCTTCCGCCGTGCGCACGTTGGCGCGCACCGAGACGTTCATGCCGATATAGCCGGCCGCGCCCGACAGCGTCGCGCCGATCAGGTAGCCAAGGCCGACTTGCCAGCTCAGCAGAAAGCAGGCGAGCAAGAAGACCACCAGGCCGACATAGGCGATCGTCCTATACTGACGGTTCAGATAGGCGCGGGCGCCCTCTTGAATCGCGGCGGCGATTTCCTGCATGCGGGCGTTGCCGGGGCTCTTTTCCATCACCCAGCGCACCGTCCAGATGCCATAGAGCAGCGCCAAAACGCCGCACGCCAATACCAATGCAAGTTCAAGCTGCACGCTCATGCTGTCCCCTTGTCCCGCTGCCGGGAGCTAATTGGCCGCCGCTCGGCGCCGAATTCCATAGCGGGCGGGAAGCCCGCCGCTTCGAAGGCGGCGGAACATGCCAAAAGCGGGTACGGGAAGCAACTTAGTGATTTGGCCCGGGCGCCGGGTTCGATGTCGCGGCCGTTTGACTTTTGTTCTGAGCTTGAGTCGGCGGGGCAGCGGCCCCGGCCTGCACCGGCGGCGCTTGATTCAAGGTGGTGTCGCCCGGATGCAGCGGCGCGTATTGGACGGCGATGAAGACCATTCCTACCACCTTGTCGTTCCCCACGATCCGCCTGGCGACGGCGGCCAAACGGTCGTTCAGCATCTCCCGGTCGACGGCGGTGGGATCGCCCGCCTCGCCGATCGGCTCCCCGTTCACGTCGCGCACGAAAGCGTCCTGGATGAAGGCGAGCTTCTCGCGCACGTCGATGGCGGCGGATGGCGACGACGTCACCATCTTGCTGGAGATGTAGGCGTAGCCGAGCAGTTTGCCGTCCTTGCTGAGCGGCGCAATCAGGTACGGCATTTCGACATTAGTGCCCGGCGGTCCCTCCTTCACGGCGGCGGCCGCGGCCGGCTGGACCGCCAAGGCAAGCAGCAATAAGAGGACGGGAATCCGGTGCATGGCGCGAGCCTCGCAAATTGCGGCTAAAAATGCGTAAACCCGGCGCGGGCGACCGCGATCTCGCGTCCCTCGGCGTCGCGCAGCGCGACCCGCGCGCCCTCCTCCACCCGGCCGATTCGCGTGACGGGGACGCCAGCCTGTTTGGCCGCCTCCATGACCTTTTCCTCGCGGGAAGCGGTGAACGCGATCTCGTAATCGTCGCCTGCCGTGGCGGCACGGACGACGGCGTCAGCGGTGTCGCCCCACAACGCGCGCAGCGCGGGCGAGCGCGGGATGCGTGCGGCGTCGACGGCGATCCGCACCCGCGAGACATCGGCGATATGGGCGAGATCGGCGATGAGACCGTCGGAAACATCGATCGCGGCGCTGGCGACACTCCGCAACGCGCGGCCCAGCGCCAGGCGCGGGCTGGGCAGGCGGTAGCGTTCGATCAATTCCGCCGGCCCGTTTCCGCTTCGCAGAACGGCCAGCCCGCCGCCCGCATCGCCGATCGTGCCGCTGACATAGACGCCGTCGCCCGGCCTGGCGCCGGAGCGGCGGATCATGCCGCCCGCTGGCACATGCCCCATGGCCGTAATCGTCAAGCTCAGCGGACCGGGCGTCGCGGTCGTGTCGCCGCCGAGCAGCGGCACGACGAAGACTTTCTGGTCTTCGCCGAGGCCGCGCGCGAAACCTTCGAGCCAAGTCCTGTCGATCCGTTCCGGCAACGACAGCGACAGCAGATATCCAGCCGGCTCCGCGCCCTTCGCGGCGAGATCGGAGAGGTTTACGCGCAACGCCTTTTTGGCGATCGAGGCGGGTGGATCGCCGGCGAGGAAGTGCACGCCTTCCACCAGCGCGTCCGTCGTCACGACCAGATCGTGGCCGGCGCGTGGCGGCACGATGGCGGCATCGTCCGTGAGGCCGAAGGCGCCGGGCGCGGTGGCCAGCGGCGCGAAGAGTTCGGCGATCAGCGCGAATTCGGACGGTCGGTCGGCCATGGCGCCTCAGACCTCCTCATCCCGCGGCAGTTCGCCGAATTCGGCGGCGCGCATGCGGCGCGCCAGCTTGTCGAGCGCCGCATTCACGAAAGCGGGCTCCTCGCCGGAAAAGAAGGCGTATGACAGCTCCACATATTCGTCGATGACCACTTTCGCCGGCACGTCGGCGCGCGCGATCAGCTCGTAGCAGCCGGCGCGCAGGATGGCGCGCAGGATCGAATCCACCCGCGACAGCCGCCAGTCGCTCGCCAGGCAATCGGTGACGGCGGCGTCGATTTCGTTCTGGTGGTGCGGCACCCCGCGCACAATGTCGCCGAAGAATGCCTCGTCGGGCTCGCCCGGCGTGATCTCCGGCTCGCGGCCGAAGCGCCATGCGGCGAATTCCTCCGCCACGGTCTCGGCGTCTTCGCCGGCCAGTTCCATCTGATAGAGCGCCTGGATGGCGGCCAGCCGCGCCGCGCGGCGCCCAGCCGCGACGGGCTTGGCGGTCATCGCCGCACGCCGAGGCGGTAGCGCAGTTCGACCAGCGCCAGGCAGGCGCGCGCGGCAACGCCGCCCTTGTCACGCTGCTCGCGGTCGGCGCGCACGATCGCCTGCTCTTCGCTGTCCACGGTCAGGATGCCGTTGCCGATGCATAGCCCGAACTCGACGCCGAGCTCGCTCAGCGCGCGGGCGGATTCGCCGGCGACGATCTCGAAATGGTGGGTTTCGCCGCGGATGACGCAGCCCAGCGCCACGAAGCCGTCATAGCTCTTGCCGCCGTGCTCGCCGCCTTTGACCGCGAACTGGATGGCGGGCGCGATTTCCAGTGCGCCTGGGACCGAAACGCTGTCGAAATGGGCACCGCCGCGCTCCAGCGCCGCCGTCGCGCCGTCGAGCAAGAGGCGCGAGATGTGGGGATAGAACGGCGCCTCCACGATCAGGATGTTCGTCATGTGGTTTCCTTGGCGGTGATCGGGCGCGTCCCGATGATGTTGAGGCCGTAGCCGTCGAGCGCCACGACGCGTTTGGCCGGCGTGTCGGTGAGAAGAATCATGGTCTTGATCCCGAGGTCGAGCAGAATCTGCGCCCCGACGCCATATTCCTTGACCACGCGGCGCTCCAGGTCGTCGGCGCCGCGCCGCAGCACCAGGTCGGAGACGAAGGTCGGCCGCGTCTGGCGCAGCACGACCACCACGCCGCGGCCCTCGTTGGCGATGATCCGCATGGCCTCGCCGAGCGGGTCGCGCGCGTGGTGCGCCTCGCCCAGCATGTCGTTGAGGATGTTGATGGCGTGCATGCGCACCAGCACCGGCTCGGGAGTCGCGACGTCGCCTTTCACCAGCGCGATGTGCTCGGCATATTCGATGGTGTTGACGTAGACCATCATCTTCCAGTCGCCGCCGTTGTAGCTCTGGAACGTCGTGTCCAGGGCGCGCTGGACGAAATGGTCGTAGCGGCGGCGATAGGCGATGAGGTCGGCGATGGTGCCGACCTTGAGCCCATGCAGCTGCGCGAATTGCACCAGGTCCGGCAGGCGCGCCATGGTGCCGTCGTCGTTCATAATCTCGCAGATCACGCCCGACGGGTTGAGACCGGCCAACCTGGCGATGTCGATCACCGCCTCGGTATGGCCGGCGCGCACCAGCGTTCCGCCGTGGCGAGAGACCAGGGGAAAGACGTGGCCGGGCATCACGATGTCGCGGGGCCCCTTGGCGGGATCGATGGCGACCGCGATGGTGCGCGCCCGGTCGTGCGCGGAAATGCCCGTGCTGATGCCCTCGCTCGCCTCGATCGAAACGGTGAAGGCGGTGCGGTTCGGCGTGCCGTTGACCTGCGTCATCATCGGGATCTGCAGCTCGTTGGCGCGTTCCTGGGTCAGCGCTAGACAGATCAGGCCGCGGCCGTATTTGGCCATGAAATTGACGGCTTCCGGCGTGCACATTTCGGCGGGGATGAACAGATCGCCCTCGTTCTCGCGGTCCTCCGCATCGACCAGGATGAACATCTTGCCGCGGCGCGCGTCTTCGATCAGCTCCTCGACCGAAGAGATGTAATCGCGGAACATCGCGCTAATCCTTCACCAGGCGGGCGACGTAGCGCGCGAGCAAATCGATTTCCACATTGACCTTGCTGCCCGGCTTCAACCGGCCAAAAGTCGTGACCTTCGAGGTGTGCGGAATGATGTTGACGCCGAAGCGCGCGCCATCGACCTCGTTCACGGTCAGCGACACGCCGTCGAGCGCAATCGAGCCCTTCTCCGCGATGTAGCGCGTCAGGGCCTTGGGCGCCAGGAACACCATGCGCACGGATTCGCCTTCCGGCGTTATCGAAACGACCTCGGCCATGCCGTCGATATGGCCGGTGACGATATGGCCGCCGAATTCGTCGCCCACGCGCAGCGGCCGCTCGAGGTTCACCGCATCGCCGGCTTTCCAGCTTCCGATGGTCGTTTTGGACAGCGTCTCGCCCGAGATCGTGACGGCGAACCACCGGTCCTTGGCGTTTCCTTTATCGACAATCGTCAAGCAGACCCCGGCGCAGGCTACCGAAGCGCCGACATCCATCGCCGACACGTCGTAATGCGTGGCGATGGTCAAGTGGGTATCGCCGCGCTTTTCCACGCGGCGCACCTCTCCGACATCGCTGACAAGTCCGGTGAACATGGCTTCCTTCTAATCCTCGCGCGTGAAGCTTTCCAGCAGGTCCGGACCTAGGCTGCGGCGGCCCACGGGACGGAAACGCGGCGCTTCTCCCAGGGTCATGGCGGTCAGCGAATCGATCCCGTCATGGCCCGCCGCGCCCAACAACAGCGGGGCGCGGAAAATCTCCAGCCGGTCCGCCAGCCCGCGATCCAAGAACGCCGCATGGACCGTGGCGCCGCCCTCGACCAGAAGGCGAGTGATGCCGCGCCGGCCCAGCTCCGCCAGGACCGCTTTCAGGTCGGGCCGGCCGCGCACGTCGCGTGCGACTTTGGCGATCTCGACGCCGCAGGTCACCAGCCCCCCGCCGCCCTCGGACGTGGTGAAGACGAGCGTCGGCGTATCTCCGGCACTTTGGGCGAGCTTCGACCATTCGGTCAGCTTGAGCCGCGTGTCCAGTATGACGCGCAGCGGCGAACGGTCTTCCAGGCCCGGCAGGCGGCAGGTGAGTTCGGGATCATCGGCCAGAGCGGTGCCGATGCCGATCAGGACCGCATCGTGACGCGCGCGAAGCAGATGGCCGTAGGCGCGCGCCTGTTCGCTGGTGATCCATTTGCTTTCGCCGGTGGCCGTCGCCGTCTTGCCGTCTATGCTTTGGGCGATCTTCAGAGTGACCAGCGGTCTGCCCTCGCGCACCCGCTTGAAGAAACCGGCGTTCAGTTCGGCGGACTCGTTGGCGCAGACGCCGACAGCGACTTCAACGCCCGCGTCGCGCAGGATAGCGAAGCCCTTGCCGCTGACGCGCGGGTCGGGATCTTGCACGGCGGCCACGACGCGCGCGATGCCCGCTTCCACCAACGCCTTGGCGCAAGGCGGCGTCTGGCCGTGATGGGCGCAAGGCTCCAGCGTGACATAAGCGGTGGCGCCGCGCGCCGCCTCGCCCGCCTGTTCCAACGTAATGGTCTCCGCATGGGGCCGCCCGCCTCGTCCGGTCCAGCCGCGCCCGGCGACGTGTCCTTCGCGCGCGACGATGACGCAGCCCACCGCGGGGTTGGGCGCGGCCGTCCCCAGCGCGCGCTCCGCGAGCGCCAATGCGTGGCGCATGTGATGGAGGTCGTTCATGTACCGTCTTTCACCTCGCCCCTTGAGGAGGAGGTCGAGGCGGTCGCCTTCGACTGCCTCGGGTGGGGGGTATTTTCCAGCGCATGTACGATCACTTCCATCACCCGGCTACGTTCTCTCAGCACCTCGTGATTTGCAAAGCGCAACACTGAGTACCCTCGCGCCTCCAGCCACATCGTTCTTGCTGCGTCGCGCGCCATTTGACTGTCCGTACCGTGCTGATCGCCATCCATTTCGACAACCAACCTTGCAGCGGGGCAAAAGAAATCAACGACATATCGACCGATGAGCTGTTGTCGGCGGAAGCGCGCACCGCCAAGCTGTTTGAAGCGCAACGCCGCCCAGAGTTTCTGCTCTGCATCCGTGGGATTCGCGCGTAATGTTCGTGCGAATTGGCTTGCCATGTGATGCCGTCACAAGTCCGCGCCGTTGCCCCCCACCCGCGTCGCTTCGCTCCGCGACCTCCTCCTCAAGGGGGGAGGTTAAGTGAAGCTAATCCTTCTCGATGTCGCCGCCCTCGAGCTCGCCGATCAGGTTCTCGAAATCCTTGGTCTCGCGGAAGTTCTTGTAGACCGAGGCGAAGCGCACATAGGCCACCTTGTCGAGGCTTTGCAGCGCCTGCATCACCAGTTCGCCGATCATCGGCGAGGCGATCTCGTTCTCGCCCATGCTTTCCAGCCGGCGCACGATGCCGGTGATCATGCGGTCGACGCGCTCGCGTTCGACCGGGCGCTTGCGCAGCGCATGGTTGATCGAGCGCTCCAGCTTGTCGCGGTCGAACGGCTCGCGGCGGTTGTTCTTCTTCACCACGATCAGCTCGCGCAGCTGCACGCGCTCGAAGGTGGTGAAGCGTCCACCGCATTCCGGACAATGGCGGCGGCGGCGGATGGCGGAATTGTCCTCGCTGGGACGGCTGTCTTTGACCTGGGTGTCGTCGTGACCGCAAAACGGGCAGCGCATGGGGCTCTCTTATCGGTAGATGGGAAAACGGTTGCACAACACGCGTACACGCTCACGCACACTGGCCTCGACGTCGGGATCACCTGCCTCGCCCTTCTGGCCGAGCGCGTCAACGACCTCGACGATCAACTTGCCGATTTCGCGGAATTCGGCGACGCCGAAACCGCGCGTCGTGCCGGCCGGCGAACCGAGCCGCACGCCCGAGGTGATCGCCGGCTTCTCGGTGTCGAAGGGCACGGCGTTCTTGTTGCAGGTGATGAAGGCGCGGTCGAGCGCTTTCTCGGCGGCGCGCCCGGTTGTGTGTTTGGGGCGCAGATCGACCAGCATCAGATGCGTGTCGGTGCCGCCCGAGACGATGTCGAGGCCCTGGGCGTGCAACGTCTCGGCCAGCGCTTTGGCGTTCTCCACCACGGCTTTGGCGTAGAGCTTGAACTCGGGCTTCAGCGCTTCGCCGAAGGAGACGGCTTTGGCGGCGATGACGTGCATCAGCGGGCCGCCCTGCAATCCCGGAAACACCGCCGAGTTGATCTTCTTTCCCAGGTCCGCGTCGCGCGAAAGGATCATGCCGCCGCGCGGGCCGCGCAGGGTCTTGTGCGTCGTCGTCGTCACCACATGGGCGTGTTCGAGCGGATTGGGATGGACGCCACCCGCCACCAGTCCCGCGAAATGCGCCATGTCCACCATGAAGATCGCGCCGACCTCGTCGGCGATCTTGCGGAAGCGGGCGAAATCGATGAAGCGCGGATAGGCCGAACCGCCGGCGATGATCAGCTTCGGCCGGTTCGCCTTGGCGATGGCCTCCACCTCGTCCATGTCGATGCGGTGATCCTGGCGGCGCACGCCATAGGGGATCGGCTTGAACCATTTGCCCGAAAAATTGACCGGCGAACCGTGGGTGAGATGACCGCCGGCCGCCAGGTCGAGACCCATGAAACTGTCGCCCGGCTGCAGGAGGGCGAAGAACACGGCCTGGTTGGCCTGGGCGCCCGAATGGGACTGGACATTGGCGAACGAGCAATCGAACAGCTGGCAAGCGCGCTCGATGGCGAGCCGCTCGGCCACATCGACATATTCGCAGCCGCCGTAATAGCGCCGGCCGGGATAGCCTTCCGCGTATTTGTTGGTGAGGACCGAGCCCTGCGCTTCGAGCACCGCGCGGCTGACGATGTTCTCCGAGGCGATCAGCTCGATCTTGTCCTGCTGGCGCTTCAATTCATCGTGAACGGCCCCTGCCACCGCCGGGTCCGCTGTCGCCAATCCAAGCTCAAAGAAATCGGAAATCGCACCGGAACTCGCCATCGCCACCATCTCGCTCCCAACGCCCCTCGCCGCTACCCTTGGTCGGCCGCCGCAGCACCCGGGGGTGCTACCCCTATCCCTTTACCAAATCTAGCGCCAACAAGAGAGACAGACTTGCGTCACGGACAGATTCGGGACCGCAACCCGATTTTGCAAAAAAACAACCAAAACTAGAGCAATAAAATTCTACACCTAAGTATATCGGGCGACCTGTCAACCTGAGCCAAATGGAAGGGGATTACGCTCCAAGTGTCGGCCTGTATGATTACTGGAGAGTCCCCGAATCGGGTCAGAATAATGACTTGATTTTCCTGCCCGCCGAGGTATTACCCCGGGCCATTGAGAGTGCGGTGTCTTCACCCATAACAGAGGTTGTCAAGAGAATGGCCAGTCACGACATGGAAGTCTCAAGAAACGAAGATGTCCTCAAATTGGCGAGCAGCATCGTCGCCGCCTATGTCAGCAATAATCCGGTTCCGGTCAGTGAACTTCCCGCGATGATCAAGAGCGTCCACGCGACGCTGGGCAGCCTGTCTGGCGGCGGCATGGGCGAGCTGGCCACCACGCAAAAACCCGCCGTGCCCGTGAAGAAGTCGATAACGCCGGAGTTCCTGATCTGCCTGGAAGACGGCAAGAAGCTGAAAATGCTGAAGCGCTATCTGCGCTCGCGCTATGGGCTGACGCCGGACCAATACCGCGCCAAGTGGAACCTGCCGGCGGATTATCCGATGGTCGCCTCCAACTACGCGGCGCAGCGCTCCGAATTCGCCAAGAAGATCGGGCTGGGCCGCAGCGCCCCGGCCACCAAGAGCCGCAAGCGCGGGTAAACGTCACGCCGCGCGCTGGAGGTGATGGTCGCTCCACACCGCGTCGAGCGCGGCGACCAGTTCGTCCATCATCTCGTCGGTATGCAGCGGCGTCGGCGTGAAGCGCAGCCGTTCCTTGCCGCGCGGCACCGTCGGATAATTGATCGGCTGGACGTAGATCGCGTGCTTGCGCAACAGCGCGTCGGCGACGGATTTGCACAGCGCCGCGTCGCCCACCATCACCGGCACGATATGGCTCGGCGAGTTGACGCCGGGTAGCCCGGCGTTGCGCAGCAGCAGCTTCAGGCGGGCCGAGCTGGCATGGATCGTCTTGCGCTCGGTGTCGCTTTCCTTGAGATGGCGGATGCTGGCCAGCGCCCCCGCCGCGATGGACGGAGCCAGCGCGCTGGTGAAGATGAAGCCCGAGGCGAACGAGCGCACACAATCGACCACGTCTAGCTTGCCCGCGATATAGCCGCCCATCAGGCCAAACGCCTTGGCCAGCGTGCCTTCGATCACGTCGATGCGGTGCATGGCGCCGTCGCGCGCGGCGACCCCCGCTCCGCGCGGGCCGTAGAGACCAACGCCGTGAACTTCGTCGAGGTATGTGAGCGCGCCATGTTCTTCGGCGAGATCGCAGATCGCCGCCGTCGGCCCG
>Ga0182027_10004325_pt1 | contig 22064 bp, 17 predicted proteins | sample 712E1DmetaG_FD_121300 | JGI IMG/M metagenome (GOLD analysis project Ga0182027, IMG submission 121300) | Permafrost microbial communities from Stordalen Mire, Sweden - 712E1D metaG (Illumina Assembly) | ecosystem: Environmental > Terrestrial > Soil > Wetlands > Permafrost | place: Sweden... | reverse complement strand
CTCCCGCGTCTGACTAGTCCGCGGGCTGAAGACACCAGTGAGTATCCGACGTCGCCGGGCGACCCCAGCACAGTTTTCCCTGCTTGCGAGCGTCGCGCCAGGGCAGGGGGACTAGACCGAACTAGCGACGAGCTCCTGTGAACAAGACCGCCGCTTGCTCACCCTCGCCGATCAGGCCCCGATCGCAGAGCTGAACCAGTCCGGCGAGACCGGACGAGCCCGTCGGGTCCACCTCGATGCCGGTCGCCTCGATCCCGATCTCATTGGCCCGAGCGATCTCGTCCTCGTTCGCCACCAGCGCTTCGCCTCGTGTTGTGAGCATCGCCTCCACGACAGCGACCCAGTCGTAGGTCTCGTCGTCGAGAATGCCATGGGCGAGGCTGTGAGGCACTGTCTCCCAGGGCCACATGAACTCCGATCGGTGGACGGCGGCATACTGCACGGCCTCCCGGATTTGTTCGGGACCGGGATGGGCAGGCAGGCGGCGGACTACGCGCTCGAGTGCCCTTGCGAGCGGAAACGCTCCTGCAGTCTGAACGGTGTGCACGCTCGGCATGCCCGACATCACGCCGAAGGCGACCGACTCGGACAACCCTTGCGCCACGGCACTCGCGAGGGCTCCCCCGCCGACCTGGATCACGACGTGGTCAAGTCGCCCTTCTGCGGCCGACGCCGCAGCCATCTCGTATCCGAGAGTCTCGCCCCCCTCTATCGCCAGCCCGTTCTCGTTCCCCTGGCAGGTGAAGGGCAGGGCACCTTCGGCGATCGCTGCCTGTAGGCGGTGATAGGTCGGGTCGCCTGCAACGCCCTCGACACGCGGGCACACCGTGATCTCAGCCCCGAGCGCCCGCAACCGGTCGAGCACTGCAGGCTCGGCGTCGGTCGGGACGAACACCAACAAGCGCCTGCGCCCCGCCGCTGCGACTACCGCCGCTGCCAGCGCGGCATTGCCGCAGCTGGCGATCGCGAGCGGCGGCGGCGTTCCTTCGGTCATGCCGAGAATCCGCACGACCTCGAGATGGACAAGGAGCCCGAACATGTGTCGAGCCTTGTGCGAGCCCGAGACGTTGCCCGTCTCGTCCTTCACCCAGATCGCTGCGCCAGTCCCCAATCGGTCGGCCAACGCCGGCGCGACTTGGAACGGCGTCACCACAAAACCGTGGCCTTCCACCCTCGCCACCTCGCTGTCGAGACCCCGCACCATCTCGACGTAGGCACGGTCGCTCATGCCGTGGGCGCAAGCGAGATGATAGGAGTGAAACAACCCTCGCCAACGGACGAACGGGTTGGGCTCCGCGTCATCAAGTGAGAACGACAGCCGGCCGACGTCGAGCACCCGACGTAGGACGTGATCCCCCCCATCGCCGCTGCGCGGGCAGCGGAACGGATAGGGCTCCGCGGCGTCGATTATCGAGCCGCAACCCCCGCAGACAATCGAGCTGGCCAGTTCGGACGACAAGCTGGGCGAGGTGGCGCCGGCTTTCGGCACCTGTGCATCTTGGCGGGTTTCGGTCGAAGGCTCCATAGTTGAGCAGGAGTCTAGGTCCGCCTGGCACCTTTCCCCGGGTGGTGACAATGAGACTGCATCCGCCGCGGTTGGTGATCCGGGGCTGTTCGCGGCTCAGGTCCCTGCGGTGGCCTCGGCGTGGATCCCGCGGAGAAACGCTTCGGCCACCGCCCGGTCGCGCGTGCGTCGCATCGGGGGCATGGCCTTGACCAACGCCGGCCCATAAGAGGCCTTGGCGAGACGCGGGTCGAGCACGGCGACCACTCCCCGGTCGGTGGAAGTCCTGATCAGACGCCCGGCACCTTGGGCCAGCAGTGTCGCCGCCCGGGGCAGGTCGACTGCCTGGAAACCCGCTCTACCGGCTGCGTCACGGCGGGCGGCCATCAACGGATCGTCCGGCCGGGGAAAAGGGATCCGGTCGATGACAACGAGCGTCAGTGCTGGTCCCGGGACGTCGACGCCTTGCCAGAAGCTCATTGTCGCGAACAGGCATGCCGCCGACCGAGAGCTCAATGCCTCGAGCAGCACCGCCTTGGGAAGCTCTCCCTGCACCAGCACCGGCCATGGGAGCCGCTCGGCGAGCACTTCGGCAGCGAGCTTCATCGCGCGCCGACTGGTGAACAAGGCCAGGGTCCTGCCACCGGCCGCGAGGACGAGCGCCTCGATCTCGTCGTGGATCGCGGCCTCGGCTTCAGGTCGTCGGCGATCAGGGAGGGCGACTGCGCAGTACAACACCCCATGCGCCCGGTATGCGAAGGGGCTCCCGACGTCGAGCTCGCGTGTGGACTCGCTAGGCGCGCCCATCCGCGCGGCGAGCCCTCGCGGCAGAGTCGCACTCGTCATCACAACCGGCATCGCCGAGAAAACCTGGTCGGACATCGTCTCGCTCACATCGAGCGGCGCGGAGTGCATTGCTGGCCGCGTCCCGCCGGTGACCCAGACGACTTCGTCCCGGCCTGCGGCGATACATGCGGCCAATTCCTCTCGGCAGCGGTCGACGCCAAGAAGGGATCTCAGGCAGCGCTGGCCCGCGTCACCGCCCGAGCCGGCACTCGCGTTCGCGCGGCCATCGCCTCCGTCTCCCCCGCCGAGGCCGTCGGCGGCCCGCCGCAGCTCTCCGCCAAGTCGTTCGAGCCGATCGACCAGAAGCGTCACCAGCTCGCCGATCGCGCCGCCGAGACCAGGAGGCAACCGGTGGTCGTCCGCATTCGTGAGCATGTCCTCGAATGCGGCCGCAGCAGCCATGACGGCCTCGACGGCTCTGGCTACCGCCGTGTCGTCGCCGCGCTGGGCCCGGCGGCCCGCTGCGACCAGTGCCGCGCGAGCCGACGACGCGAGCGCGCGCAGGCGTCCGGGACTCACTTCCACTCCGAGTGATGAAGCGAGGACGTCTTCTAGCTCGTGCGCCTCATCGATGACGAGCGCGTCGTGCTCCGGCAGCACCTCCCCTCCACAGCGCAGATGCGCGCCTAGAAGATGCAGGTTCACGACCACGATGTCCGCGGCAGCGGCCCTAGCGCGAGCTGCCTCCGCGAAACATTGGCCGCCAGAGGGGCAGCGCCGTGCACCGGGACACTCGTCAGCGGTCACGCTGACACTCGACCATGCCCTGCCCGAGGGCTCGAACTCGAGCTCGGCACGGTCGCCGCTGACGGTCGACTCGGCCCACGCCACAAGCCGGCGCACCTGCTCGCCGGTGCGCAGTGCCTCGAGCGTCCGTGCCGAGCCACCCGACGGCGCGTCAGGCGCAGTCTTATGATCACCCTCGTCGAGCGACTCGTCGTCTGAAAGGACCTGGCCCCCCGCGTCGAAAGGGGCGTCGAGCCGCTGTTGCTCGCCGAGGCGCTCCAGCTCGTTGAGGCGTTGGCGGCAAAGGTAGTTGGAGCGACCCTTGAGCACCGCCCATTTGACGGGGCGAGCGAGACCGCGGGCAACGAGTGGGAGATCCTTGTTCGCAAGCTGGTCCTGCAAGGCCTTGGTGGCGGTCGCGACCACGACGCGCTTATGAGAGTTGACGGCTGGAACGAGATAAGCAAGGGATTTGCCGGTGCCGGTGCCGGCGGCCACAGCGACATGGCTGCCGGCGGCGAACGCCTCCGCCACTGCCTCGGCCATCTCGAGCTGGCCCGCACGTACCTCTCCGGCCGGAAGTGTCGCCACGACCCGTCGCAAGAGCTCTGCGACGCCGGGTTCGCTCACGCAGGGACGCTACCTGAAGGCTGGTCGCTTGGCCGTTAGCAGCCTCAGGACTTGGACCTGCCCCTGAAGACGCTGCCGACCAGGAACGCAATGACGATCAGCGGCAGAAGGAATACCGCCACGTCGCGATGGTGACGGAGCGCGAGCGCCACACCTACGAACACGAGCGTCCCGACGAACAACTCGGGAGCATCGCCGATCAGGAAGTCCTTCCAGAATCTTGCGAACGCACCCAGGGCCCGGGCGACCGGAGCCATCAGGGTGGTCCGGCGCGCACTGCCACGACCTGGCGCGAAGGACCGATCTTGCGCATCGCAAGCGAGAGGACGGCCGCGGTGGCGGCGAACACCCCGACCAGGACCAGGATCATGAGGTCACTTCCGGGCCAGTGAAGGCCCGCTCCCTCGCCGACCCAGAAGACCCCGAAACTCGTCAACATGATCCCCACGGCCAACTTCATCGAGTTCTCGGGGACCTCCGAGAGCTGGCGCGCGACGAAGTACCCGATGACCCCAACCACCACCGCGGCAGCAGCGGCAGCAGCGGCCGCGAGCCCAAGGTGACCTGAACTGGCTCCGAGAGTGATCACTATGAGCACGACCTCCATGCCCTCGAGGAAGACTCCCTTGAATGCGACGGTGAAGCCGGTTGGATCGCGACTGCCGTGCCTCCACGAGACAGTCGCTGGTTTGCCCGTTGGCGTGTCACCGTCGCCAGAAAGATTGGCGACTGTCCTCGCGTAAATAGCGTCCTCGTCGTGCAGGGCCTTGTGGCCGCTCGCGCGCAGCACAGCTTTTCGCAACCAGTCGAGACCGAGCACGAGGAGGAGAGCTCCGATGACGACGCGCAGGACGTTGATCGGGACAAGCCGGGCGAGGGGAACGCCGACCGCCAAGACGAGCGCTGTCAGCACGAGCGCGGCCGCAGCAGCTCCCTCGAAAGCCGATCGCCATCCCCGGGTCACTCCCGCCGCGGTCACGATCGTCAACGCCTCGACCATCTCCACTGCGCTGGCTCCGAAAACCGCTAGTGCGAGCACAACGGTCGATGTAGTCATCCCGACCTCACCTCAGCGTGCCCTCACCGGCTCCAGAGCCTATCCGCCTCCATAGCCCTCACCCCCGAGAACTCGGTGGACGACCGGCCCGCTGGGGGGTTGCAAGCCGCCAAGGCGCCTTCCCTCGATCGCGTCGAGGACGGCGGCTCGAGGACCGCACACTGCAAGGCGCTCGACATTGCGCAAATGCGAAACCTGACCAACCTTCTGGCCGGCAGGGTCATGAATCCCGATCTGCGCGCCCACGTATCGCTTCGAGTCGAACTCGAGGACCTCGACGTGCCCGCGTGCGGCACACATCCCGGCAAGCTCTTCTCGGTCGAGCCACGACTCATCGTTGTACGAGACCACGACGACGGTCGCGTCGACCGCGGCGACGAGCCCAGCGAGCGCTGTGGGCATGGTCTGTTTGGAGTTGAAATCGCTCCGAGTCGCCGCGCTCCTCGAGTCGGCGCGCTTGCACGCGACGCCGTAGTGGTCGGGCGCGTCCCAACGGATCAGGGTCTCCCAGACGTGATAGTTGGTGAAGTAGCGGTGCTGGTTGTAAGGGGGGTCGAGATACGCAAAGTCGACAGGACCGATGGACGCTGCAGCCTGACGGGCATCAGCGCGAATGGAGCGGCCTTCGCCGGCCAGAAGCTCTGGGACACGCAACAGGAGGGGATTGAACGACCTAGGAGCCCATTGCTTGAGATAAGCCATCTGCAAGCCAGTCGTCGAGTCCACACGATCGGCGGCCTCGAGCAAGCTCGTGAGCAGGATCGGGTACATCGAGCTCGACCGGTGACGATCCTCGATCACGTCACGGATCGCGTCCACGCGGGCACCGTTCTCCGGTCGTAAGTACCGGGAACGCTCACAAAAGACCTCCGTGAAGTAGCCAGGCCGGCCGGCCAGCGCGTTGAGCTCGGCGATCGTCTCGGCCAGTTCGGCGTGGTTCACCGTCGTCGCGTCGGTGCTGATGTAACACTGCGACAACACCTCAGAGTATGTGGCCGTGTCGATGGCGGTGACGTAGACACCCTGGCGCTTGAGCTCCTGAGCAACTCGTGTGGTGCCGGTGAAGAGGTCGGCCGCTGTCACAGCGCCGCAGCCCGCGGCGAGCGACGCGATCGTCTGGACGAGGCGGCGTTTAGAGCCGAGGTACTTGATCACCCTTCGTTTTCCCATGGAGCCTGGCTCGGGCCGAGGCCCTGAGCACGGCGGTCATCGCCGACCCGGGCGTCACAACACGGGCGGAAGCCCGGTGCAGGGGACGCCGCTTGGGACGCCTCGGAGCGGGCCGGAGCCGTCGTCACAGCTCCAAGGTAGCTTGACGCGACCGGATCACCCGAGAGAAAACGGATCTCGCACAACTCGGCTCAAGCCCGGAACTGCGCCTTCTGGGCTCAAGTGGCCACGCGGTCTCGAGCACCTTGTCGAGCCCCGGGTCGAGCGTCTGAGGAACTGGCCGCGAGCCCGAGCCGCGGTCACCTGCGTAGAACGAGCCTGTCGGTGAACGAGCCTGTCTGTGAAGAGCTCCGGTGGGATCATCGAGTCCACGACTCATCGAGCTAATGGCCGTGTTCGCTGGGCTGTGATGCGAGCTCTCGGGCCAGTGCCCTCGGGCGATGCAATACTCGCATGGTGACTTCTGCGACTTCGGTGGAACTGGGTGGCCCGCTCCGGATCGAAGATGTCGTCAAGATCGCGAGGGGTGCTCGCGTGACGCTGAGCGATGAGACCCTCAAGCGGGTCGACGCCTCGAGGCAGGTCGTCGTCGCAGCTCTCGAAGCAGGACTGGTCGTCTACGGAGTAACGACCGGGTTCGGAAGCCTGGCCGACGTCCACCTCACTCCCGAGCACTCGAGAGCGCTCCAGCACGGCCTGCTCCGCTCGCACGCGGTGGCCGTGGGAAACGAGCTGGGTGCAGAGGAGGTACGGGCGATGCTGGCGCTGCGCGCCCACGTCCTGGCACTAGGCCACTCCGGGGTCCGACGCGAGGTGCTGCTGCGGTTCGTCGAGATGCTCGAGAGCGACATCCTGCCCGTCGTGCCCGAACAGGGGTCGCTCGGAGCCTCGGGCGACCTCGCGCCCCTGGCCCACCTGGCGCTTCCGGTGATCGGCGAGGGTGATGTCCTCATCAAGGGCGAGCGCCTCCCGGCTGCCGAGGCCCTTCGGCGGTGCGGCCTCGAACCCCTCGTGCTCGAGGCCAAGGAGGGCCTCGCCCTGATCAACGGCACTCAGGGCATGACCGCCATCGGCGTCCTGGCAGCCTGGAGGGCAACCAGGCTCGCGAAGATCGCCGACATCTCGGCGGCGCTCACCATCGAGGCCATCTTGGGCACCGATCGTGCCTTCGACCCGCGGATCGTGGCGCTGCGACCTCACCCCGGCCAACTCGCCTCGGCGAGAAACCTGATTCGGCTCCTGGCTGGGAGCGAGATCTTGTCGTCGCACCGGGCGAGCGACCACATCGTTCAGGACGCGTACTCGATCCGATGTGCTCCGCAGGTCCACGGCGCGTTTCGCGACGTGGTCCGAAACAGCGTCGAGACCCTCGAGATCGAACTGGCTTCGGTCTCCGACAACCCGGTGGTTCTGAGCGAGACCGACGAGATCCTCTCGGGCGGCAACTTCCACGGCCAGCCCGTGGCGCTGGCGTGCGACTCGCTCGCGGCTGCGACCGTGGGGCTCGCTTCGATCTCCGAGCGCAGGCTTTTCCGGCTCCTAGACCCGAAGACGTCCAACGGTCTTCCCGCGTTCCTCGTCGGGGAGGCAGGCGTCAACTCCGGGTTCATGGTGTGCCAGTACACCGCCGCGTCGCTCGTCTCTGAGATGAAGAGCCTTGCGCATCCTGCCTCGGTCGATTCCATCACGTCTTCGGCGGGTCAGGAGGACCACGTCAGCATGGGCATGATCGCCGCCCGCCATGCCAGGGAGTGCCTTCAAAACGCCGAGGCCGCGATCGCGATGGAGGTGCTCGCGGCAGCTCAGGCTTGTGAGCTACGGGCTCCCTTACGCAGCGGGGGCGCAAGCCGTGCTGCAGTCGCGGCGCTGCGCCGCGTCGTTCCCACCCTCGTCCACGACCGAGCGCTGAAGCCCGACGTCGACGCCACGATCGCCCTGGTCCGCTCCGGGGGGCTCATCGACGCGGTGGAGGCTGAGATCGGGCCGCTCGAGTGAACTGGCACCGGGCCGGAAAGTCCAAGGGGGGGTCTTTCTAGCGAGCTGGACCGAGCGGCGGCAAGAACCGGGAGTAACTTCGGCACGATGGCTGTCGCGAACCTCGATCCCAGTCGGATCCCCAAGCACGTCGCTTGCGTCATGGACGGCAACGGCCGGTGGGCCCGCCAACGCGGACTACCGCGGACCGAAGGGCACGCTGCGGGCGAAGAGGCGATGTTCGACACTGTGGAAGGAGCCCTCGAACTCGGCGTCGACTGGCTGACAATGTTCGCGTTCTCAACGGAGAACTGGCGGCGACCCCCCGACGAGGTGCGCTACTTGATGCACTTCAACGAGGGGATCCTCACACGCCACCGTGACGATCTCAACAGCAAGGGCGTGCGCATCCGCTTCGCCGGTCGCCGGGACTGGCGCGTCCCGCGGCGGCTCATACGGCACATGGACGACTCGATCGACCTGACCGCATCGAATCGGCGACTGACACTCACGATCTGCTTCAACTACGGGGGCCGGGCAGAGGTCATCGACGCCGTGCGCCAGCTGGTCGCCGACGGGGTGAGCGCCGACAAGATCGACGAGAAGGCCCTCCGCTCGCGCCTTTACTGGCCTGACATGCCCGATCCTGATGTGGTGATCCGCACTTCGGGCGAGTTCCGGATCTCCAACTTCTTGTTGTGGGAGCTCGCCTATTCCGAGCTCGTCTTCACCGAGGTCCTCTGGCCCGACTTCCGCCGCCAGAACCTGTTCGACGCCATCGGCGAGTACCAGCGACGCGACCGGCGCTACGGAGGCGTCGACCGGTGAGCCGAGAGGAGCGCGAACCGTTCAGGCTCCGCGATCACATCGGAGTCATCTCAGGCCTGTTCCTCGGCGGCATCGCGTTCGTATCGGTCCTCGTGCTCGCGATCATCGGCGATGAACAGGCGCTGGAGTTGCTGGTGGTGATCGCCGTGGGACTTGGTCTGATAGCGGTCGGGACGCGGATGAGAGGCTGATCTCCAGATGGCCACCTACAACGACGAGGGCGTGGTGCTTCGAAGCATTCGCCTCGGAGAAGCCGATCGAATCGTCACCCTTGCGACACCCGAGCACGGCAAGGTCCGTGCCGTCGCGAAGGGGATCCGCAAGCCCAAGAGCAGGCTCAGCGGCCGGCTCGAGCCCCTCACGTACGTGAGCTTCATGTGCTGGCGGGGCCGCGAGCTCGACGTGGTGAACCAGGTCGAGGCCATCGAGCATTTCAAGGCCATCCGCGGGGATCTCGAACGGGTACCGGTCGCCATGACGATGCTCGAGGTCGTAGACCACGTGGCGCTCGAGCGACAGCCGATGGCGGAGATGTTCCGGATGCTCGTGGGAGCGCTCAGGACACTGGACCAACGCCTGTCGCCAGCACTTCTTGGCTCGTTTCTCTGGAAGCTCCTCGTGCTGGAGGGAGTCGGCCCCTCGGTCGAGTACTGCGCCGGATGCGGTACTGAACGGGAGCTGGTTTCATTCGACGCCTCAGAAGGCGGGTTCCTGTGCCGGTCCTGCCGCCGCGGCCAGGCGGTCGACGCCGATACGGTGAGCTTGATCCGCCAGATTCTCGGCGGGGGTCTCCGCGCCGTTCTCGACCAGCCGCCGAGCCGGGCGACAGCGGAGTCGGAACGCTTGGCCATGCTCGCAACCGAGCACCACCTGGACCGTCGGGTGCGCTCGGCACACCGGGGCACCGAGGTCTCGACCGCTGGCTGGCAGGGCTGGTCGAACCAACGCGAGTCAGGTCTCGACATCGCCGGTCAAAAGCTCGCCGCTCAGAGTCCGCGCGACGCGGACCTGCCGGCCGCCGGGCCCCGGTCGCCCGGCCTGGCCTCCTGAGCGCTCGAGCGGTCCCTCGAAGCCGGTCCTCCTGGAACAGCGCTGGTCGCGTGCCACTAACCTGCCGCCCATGACGAAGTCCTCCCCGTCGGTCAACGACCCCGATCTGTTCGACGCCGTAGTGAACTTGTGCAAGCGGCGCGGTTTCGTGTTCCCGTCGGCCGAGATCTACGGCGGCATCCGCTCGACATACGACTACGGTCCCCTCGGCGCCCTCATGCTTCGAAACGTTCGCGAGGCGTGGTGGCGGGCGATGATCCAAGAGCGCGACGACGTTGTGCCGATCGATGCCGCGATCCTCACGAACCCGAAGGTCTGGGAGGCATCGGGCCACCTCGCGACCTTCACCGACCCGTTGGTCGACTGCCGCAAGTGCAAAGAGCGCTGGCGCGCAGACCAGATCGAGGACGTGTGCCCCAACTGCGCTTCCAAGGACCTGACCGAGGCGCGGCCTTTCAACCTCATGTTCAAGACCTTCGTCGGCCCCGTCGAGGGTGACTCCTCTGTCGCGTATCTGCGGCCCGAGACGGCTCAGGGCATGTTCGTGAACTTCGTCAACGTGCTCACCACCACCAGGCGCAAGCCACCTTTCGGGATCGCCCAGCTGGGGCGGGCTTTCCGAAACGAGATCACTCCCGGCAACTTCGTCTTCCGGACCCGAGAGTTCGAGATGATGGAGCTGGAGTTCTTCGTCCCGCCCGCAGACAGTCCGCGTTGGCACCAGTACTGGTGCGAGGAGCGGCTCGGATGGTACGTGCACTACGGAATCGAAGGCGAGAAATTGCGCCTTCGGCCCCATGAGACCGAGGAGCTCTCCCATTACTCCGCGGGGACCACCGACATCGAGTTCCTCTTCCCCTGGGGCTGGGGTGAGCTCGAGGGCATCGCCAACAGGACCGACTTCGACCTGCGGGCGCACCAGCAGACTTCCGGCACGTCCCTCGAGTACTTCGACCAGGCGACAGGCGAGAGCTACCTCCCCCACGTCGTCGAGCCGGCGGCCGGCGCGACCCGGACGATGATGGCATTCCTCTTGGCCGCCTACGACGAGGACGAGATAGGCGGGGAACGCCGGGCGGTGCTTCGCCTCCACCCACGGCTGGCGCCCTACCAGGTCGCCGTACTGCCCCTTTCGAAGAAGGACACTCTGGCTCCGCTCGCGAAAGAGGCGCTGCACCGGCTCCAGCGCTACTTCATGTGCGAGTTCGACGAGACCCAGTCGATCGGTCGTCGCTACCGACGTCAGGACGAGATCGGCACGCCCTATTGCGTGACGATCGACTTCGACAGCCTCGCGGACCATCAGGTGACGGTCCGCGATCGCGACTCGACCGAGCAGACGAGACTGCCGATCGACGACCTTGTTCGCCACCTTCAGGACAAGCTCGACATCTGAGGCACCGAGCCCGGGGGCGGCACGCGCTCCGCCGGGTGTCGGCGGTAGCAGTCCTCTCGTTTTGGGCCGCAACCCGGCTCTCGTTTAGGCTCAGCCTGCCGCGACATTTCTCTAGGAGGTCCACCATGGGCTACGTGTACGACTTCGACCACGAGCACCCCCGTCCACCCATGGAGCTGAAAGACCTCCTTGGGGGCAAAGGTGCTAACCTGGCCGAGATGACCTCGGTGCTGGGCCTGCCGGTGCCGCACGGCTTCACGATCTCGACCGATGCCTGTCGTGCGTACATGGACGCCGGGTGGCCAGACGGGCTCGACGGCGAGGTCGCAGAGCACCTCGCCAAGCTCGAAAAGCGGATGGGACGCCATCTGGGAGACGCGGACGACCCGCTCCTTGTATCGGTTCGTTCGGGTGCAAAGTTCTCCATGCCCGGCATGATGGACACGGTCTTGAACCTCGGCCTCAACGACCGGTCGGTCGAGGGCCTTGCCAAGCAGACCAACGACGAGCGGTTCGCGTTCGACTCGTATCGTCGTTTCGTCCAGATGTACGGCCGAATCGTCCTCGGCGTACCAGGTGAGGAGCTCGACGGCCCTCTAGACGCCCTGAAAGAGCGCACAGGCTCCTCTGACGCAGAGCTGCCGGCGGCGGCGCTGAAGGGGCTCGTAGAGGAGCTGAAGGGCGTTGTGGAGCGAGCTACGGGGCACGCCTTTCCACAAGAGCCGATCGATCAGCTTCGCGGCGCGATCGAGGCGGTCTTCGCCTCCTGGAACGGGGCAAGAGCCGTCGCCTACCGCCTGCGGGAGCACATCCCGAACGATCTCGGTACTGCTGTCAACGTGCAGGCCATGGTCTTCGGCAACCGCGACGACAAGTCCGGCACCGGTGTCGGCTTCACGCGTGACCCCGCCACCGGCGCCAAGGGCGCATACGGCGACTTCCTCGTGAACGCCCAGGGCGAGGACGTGGTCGCCGGGATCCGCAACACAGAGCCCCTCTCAGCTCTGGGAACCGAGTTCCCCCCGATCTATGTGGAGCTGATGGACATCTTCGCCAGGCTCGAAGCGCACTACCGGGACATGTGCGACACCGAGTTCACTATCGAGCAGGGCAAGCTGTGGATGCTGCAGACCCGAGTCGGCAAGCGAACCGGGCGTGCCTCGCTGCGCATGGCAGTCGACATGGTCGACGATGCGGCCATCCGTCTCACCCATGCCGAGGCGCTGCAAAGAATCACCGCTGACCACATCGAGGCGGTGTTGCATCCCCAGTTCGCCGACAACTCCTCTCCTGTGCTCGCCAAAGGGCTCGCCGCTTCACCAGGCGCCGCGGTCGGCGCCGTGTGCTTCACCGCGGACGACGCCGCGGCCGCTGCCGCCAAAGGCGAGCACGTGATCCTCGTTCGCAACGAGACTTCACCCGAGGACGTCCACGGCATGCTTGCCGCCGAAGGCATCCTGACCGCCCGTGGGGGCCTCGTGAGCCACGCTGCAGTCGTCGCTCGAGGTTGGGGCAAGCCGGCAGTGGTCGGCGCCGAAGCATTGCGGATAAACCCAGCCGAGAAGCTCTTCCGGGTCGGCGACACCGTCGTCCGGGAGGGCGAGGTCATCTCGATCGACGGCTCGGAGGGCACCGTGGTAGTCGGTGCCGTACCGCTGATCGCCGCTGAAGCGCCTCCGGAGCTGCGCAAGCTGCTCAGCTGGGCGGACGAAGTCCGCGCAGGCCGTCTCGGCGTGCGGGCCAACGCTGACACAGGCGACGACGCCGCGAACGCTCGCCAGCTCGGAGCCGAGGGAATCGGCCTGTGCCGCACTGAGCACATGTTCTTCGGCGACGACCGCCTGCCGATCATGAGGCGGATGATCCTCGCTTCGACCGCAGAAGAGGAGACCGCCGCCCTCGAAGAGCTGCGGGTCGCTCAGAAGGCGGACTTCCTCGGAATCCTCGAGGCCATGGATGGCCTGCCTGTGATCGTCCGCGGGCTCGACCCGCCGCTGCACGAATTCCTGCCAGACATCGAGTCGCTCCTCCTCAAAGAGGTGAAGGAGGGCCTGACCGATGACGAGAAGAAGCTCCTCGAGGCGGCGAGGTCCTGGCGCGAGGCCAACCCGATGATCGGTGTACGCGGCGTGCGGCTCGGAGTCCTCAAGCCCGGCCTTTACGCGATGCAGGTGCGGGCCCTCATGGAGGCCGCCTACGAACGGGCCGAGGCCGGAGGCCACCCGGTCGTCGAGATCATGATCCCCCTCACGATCTCGCGCGAGGAAATGGCCCTTGCCCGCTCCTGGGTAGTCCAGGCTTTGGCGGACGCGGCACCTTCCAAGGACGGGGACGGCAGTTCCGACGCAGCCGAACGGATCGAGGTCGCCATCGGGACGATGATCGAGACACCACGGGCCGCTCTCTTGGCCGATCAGATCGCGGAAGAAGCCGACTTCTTCTCGTTCGGGACCAACGACCTGACCCAGATGACCTTCGGCTTCAGCCGTGACGACGTCGAAGGCCGGATGATGGGCGCCTACTTGAGCCAAGGCCTGCTCAGCGGGAACCCGTTCGAAAGTCTCGACACCGCCGGCGTCGGCGAACTGGTTCGCATCGCTGTCGAGCGCGGGCGGGCTGCTCGTCCTGGCCTCAAGATTGGCGTCTGCGGCGAGCACGGTGGGGACCCGGCCTCTATCGACTTCTTCGCGAGGGCCGGGCTCGACTATGTCAGCTGCTCGCCATTCAGAGTGCCTGTTGCTCGCCTGGCCGCGGCTCACGCGGTGTTGGCGATCGACGCCGACAAGGCGAAGCCGGCCTCGAAATAGGTCGATGCCGGCCGGCGTGAACAAACCTCCGGCGAAGAGCACGACAGCGCGCGAGCCGCGGTACCGTCCAGGCGATGGCCATTCCCGACGAGGACGTAGCCGAGGTCCGCTCCTCAACTGACATCCTCGCCCTGATTGGTGAGTTCACGCCGCTCAAGCGGGTTGGGCGGCGCTATGTCGGGTTGTGCCCGTTTCACGCCGAGAAGTCGGCGTCTTTCTCGGTCAACGCGGAGGAGGGCCTCTACTACTGCTTCGGGTGCCAGGCGTCCGGAGACGCGATCACCTTCCTCCGCAATATCGAGGGCCTCGACTTCGTCGAAGCGGTGGAACGCTTGGCCGCGCGCGCCGGGATCGCGATCCGCCACGACACAGGCGGAAAGGACAACTCTGACCGGGAAGGGCGCAAGGCGCTGCTCGGGGTCATGGAGAGGGCGGTCGCTTTCTACCACGAGGAGCTTCTAAGCCAGCCGGACGCGAAACGCGCCCGGCAATACCTGCGCTCCCGGGGCTACGAGGGCGAGACCGTGCGCCAGTTCGACCTGGGCTGGGCGCCCGAGTCCGGAAGGTCGCTCGTGGGAGCGGTCAGAGCACCCGCAGAGCTGCTGGTGAAAGCGGGCCTCGCCCATCATGGCCAGAACGGGCTGAGAGACGCTTTCCGCGGTCGGATCATCTTCCCGATCTTCGATCCTTCGGGCAAGGCGATCGGGCTCGGAGGCAGGATCCTGCCCGGTGCCGGTGAAGGGTCCGGCCCGAAGTACCGCAACTCGCCCGAGACGCCCGTCTACTCCAAACGTCGCACCCTCTATGGCCTCAATTGGGCCAAACATGCCATCGTTCAGACGGGTGAGGTCATCATCTGCGAGGGCTACACCGACGTCATCGGCTTTTTCACCGCCGGCCTGCCACGCGCTGTCGCAACTTGTGGCACAGCCCTCACCGAAGAGCACTTTCGCCTCCTCGGCCGATTCGCGAAGCGAGTCGTCCTCGCCTTCGACGCCGATGCGGCCGGTCAGTCAGCCGCTGCGCGCTTTTACGAATGGGAGAAACGTCACGAGCTGGAGGTCGCGGTAGCCGCCCTTCCCCCTGGCAGCGATCCGGCCGACATCGCCATGCGCGAGCCGCAGGTTCTGAGAGAGGCTGTAGAGCAGGCCCGCACGTTCCTTTCCTTCAGAGTGGAGCGCGCTCTGGCCTCGAGCGAGCTCAAGACCGGTGAAGGCAGGGCTCACGCGGCCGAGGCAGCTCTCGCGATGGTCGCCGAGCACCCCAACGAGTTGGTCCGTGACCAGTACCTGGTCACGGTGTCGGACCGCACGCGTCTTGACCTCGAGCGGTTGAGGCCGCGTCTGGACGCGCTCGTCAGGGCCTTCGAGGCGTCGGGCCGCAAGGCTCTGGGCGACGCGAGCAAGCCCACGGCCGGCGACCAAAGCCAACAATCCAATGACGAGCCTCCGTGGGAGCCGGATCCCGAAGTCGGCGTGCAGCAGGAGTCGGACGGCTCACGACGAGCCGGACACGGCGCGAATAACCGTCGTTCCGGTCCGGTGCCGCCGGGCGAGCGCGCAGGCAGGGACGCACTGGTGCTCGCGGTTCGCGAACCACAGGCAATGGCTGGAAGGTTGAACGAGGCGCTGTTCGCCGATCCGCTCCAACGCACTGCGTTCATGACCCTCACAGATTCAACCAGCCTGCATGAAGCGATAGAGAAAGCCGACGATGAGGTCGCGGACCTGCTCCGACGTCTCGCGGTGACAGAACCCGACGCGGACCCCGATCAAACGGTGACCGCTCTCGCCCGCACGGCGGCACAGGTCGCCCTCGGAGAGATCGAGGCCGACGCCCGCCAAGCCGAAGCCGAAGCCGACACCACGCGCCTCGGCGCAGCTGGTGCTGCCATTTCCTGGCTTAAGGCCGAACTTGAGCTGCTCCAGGAACCGGGAACGGCCGACAGGACTTTGCCGGCCGTGACTGAGGCTGCGAATCGATTGGTAGCGTGGCTATTGCAGCGCTATCTGGAGGCAAGATGACCGGCACGACCGAGCAGCCGCCAATGTCGAGCGACACAGGCTCCACTGCAGGCTCCGGCGCGACCAACGGCACGGAGGACGAGCCTGCACCTGTCGAACCGGATATGAGCGACCTCGAGGAGGTCGAGACCATCGTCGCTGCGCCGGACGCGTCGCCGCGCGACGCAGCGACGGTCAACGGTGCAGTCCCGAAAAGAGCGCGGCCACGCCTTGTCGCGATGCCCACGGCGTTGGGAGCCGGGAACGGCGACACCCAGGCAACTGACCCAGTTCGCGCCTATCTCAAGGAGATCGGACGCGTTTCGCTGTTGTCGCCCGAGCTCGAGGTGCTCTGCGCGCGGAAGATCGAGGCTGGCCAGGAGGCCGCTGCAGAGCTGGCCGCGATGAGGGCATCGGCCAGTTTGGACAAGGTTCCCTTCGAACAGCGTCGAAGCGCGGAGCGGGCGATCCACGAGGGCTCGGAGGCCAAGGATCTCCTGATCGAGGCGAACCTCCGGTTGGTGGTGTCGATCGCCAAGCGTTATCGCAATCGAGGAATGGCGTTCTTAGACCTCATCCAGGAAGGCAATCTCGGACTGATGCGCGCGGTCGAGAAGTTCGACTATCGCCGCGGCTTCAAGTTCTCGACCTATGCCACCTGGTGGATCCGCCAGGCGATAACCCGGGCCGTCGCCGACCAGGCCCGAACGATCCGGATCCCGGTCCACATGGTCGAGACGATCAACAAGATCGTTCGAACCCAGCGCCAGCTGTCCCAGGAGCTCGGCCGGGAGCCAACGGTCGAAGAAGTGTCTGCTCGGACCCAATTCCCGGTCGAAAGGGTTCGCGAGCTCCAGCGCATCAGCCAGGACACGATCTCACTGGAGCAACCGATCAGCGAGGAAGAAGACTTCAGCCTTTCGGACCTCATCGAGGACCACACCGCCGAGGTGCCGGTAGACGCGGCCACGAGAATGCTGCTCAACGAAGCCGTGAAGAGGGCACTATCGGAGTTGAGCGAGCGCGAGCAGGAAGTCGTGAGGCTGCGCTTCGGACTGGACGACGGCCGGATCCGGACCCTCGAGGAGGTGGGGCAGATCTTCGGTGTTACACGGGAGCGAATCCGCCAAATCGAGATGAAGACTCTCGCGAAACTGCGGCACCCGATGGTGTCGCGCCCGCTTCGGGACTATGTAGAAGGAGACTGAAGCCGAGCGCATTGGCCTCAGACTCTTCTGGTCGCCTCCGCGCGCTGCGAAGCGGCGCTCTCGAACAGGGCAATCACCCTTTCGCGGGCAAGGTTCCCCACCGGGCCGCGCAATATGTCGCCGGCTCTCGCTCGAGCGAGGTCACCCAACGCGAGAACCTTCTCTGCTTTCAGCTCTGCGGCTCGCACACCCGGGGGAGTGCTTCCCAGCCATCCAGACGCGGGCTCAACGAGCTGACTGCGGGCAGCAATCGGCGCCCGGAGCCGGCGCGCCTTCTGGTTCAGGTAGAAGCCTGCTGCACACCCCACGACGAATCCGGTCTTGAACCGCATGCGCACTTCTTACCTCGCAGGTCCAAGCTTCGCCAGTGCGAAATGTCGGGCGTCCCGGGCTCGACCGGCCGAGCATCGCCAGTGGCGCCGCCCGAGCTCTCGAGCTGGGCCTGGGGCGGACGTCGGTCGAGGTGCTCCAGCCCGTATAGGCTTCGCCCTGATTTCCGGGGTAGCTCAATAGGCAGAGCACGCGACTGTTAATCGTGTGGTTGAGAGTTCGAGTCTCTCCCCCGGAGCTCAACGTTGTGTTGTCACGCCCCAGCTACAGCGCCCGCCCTCGAAAATCGTGAACGGTCCGGCCCGAGAGCGCAGCTAGTAATGAGCCCACTTTTGGGGCGCGTAGGCGCCGTCACCCCGGATCGACAGGTCGTGGGTCCAGGTCGCGACGTTATAGGGACCGACGGCTGCGACATGCTGCGGCGGCCCGAATGAGGCGACGGCCGACTGCTCGTCGACGCCCGCCCACGGTGAACTTGCGTTGTAGACGAGGAACTCGAAACCTCCGCCGTACCAAGACGAGCTCGACAGCCTTTGGTAGCGCACCAGGTGCGAACCGCCGTGGAGCGTGACGACCGGGCGCACAACGACATCACCCGAGGACTCCACAGTCACTATCGACGCGCTCCAGAAATCGCCGATGCCCTTGGTGAGATGGTGCTGCTCCAGATACGACGCGAGGCTCGCTGCCGGTTGGACCGGTGGCTGAATCGTGAGCGTGTTTACGAAGGTGGCCCCGTACCCGAGGACCACCAGACCGGCAATTCCGGTGAAGACGACCCTCGGCCATCCGTCGCGCGTCCACTCCGCGATCCTTCCCACCAGGCGCGCCGCAAGAATTGATCCGAAGATCACAGCAGAGGTCAGGTAGCGACCGAACGGGGCGGCCGCCGACAAGGTGAACCACACAAAGGTTGCGCAGCCGCCGAAGAACGCTATTAGCAGCACATCGTCAAACCAGGCCGCCTCCCTGTCATCAGTGCTCCCGGCCTTCAGGGAATGCCGTGCACGGTCGCGAGTCACGATCGACCGGACGATGGAGGCGAGCCCGACAACGATGGCGACCAGACCGACCCCGAGCCCGATGGCGTGCACCACTCCGAGAACGGGTAGGACTCCCGGCGAACCGAATGGCTTGGACCCGACCCCCTCCATGGCCGCGCCCCACGTGATCACGTGATAGCCGTTGTGAATCATCTGGTGGAAGTTCGCCCGGGGATTGGCCGAGCCGATCGTGTAAGTCCCGATCGCCACCGCGATCCGGCGCACGGCTTCTGCAAGCACAAGGCTGCCGACTGCTGCACCAAGCGCGGGAACGCCGGGTCGCCATCGCCTTGCCCTCAGCATCGCCACGACGCCCGCAAGGCCGATCGGCGCCACCCCGAGCACAGCAGTCTGCAGGTCTCCGAGCATGCCCGCCGCGAGGAAGACGACCGCGACGATCCAACCCCAGCCGAAGCGAGCCCGCCTGAGCGCGACGAACGCGATAAGGCACCAGAGCGTTGTCGTCACGTGAAGGGGACCGATGAGGAAGAACTGCGCGAATGCGTGCGTGGGCAGACCTAGAAGAACGACGACGGCCCCTCCCGCGACAAAACCGGCCCATCGACCGCGACCTCGCTGCGCGATCCAGACTCCGATCGCTATGACACCGCCGCCAATGATCGCCGGCACAAGGTGAAGCAGCTGCGGATGGATTCCTGTCACGAGGACGACAATGGCGTACACAGGTGCATCGACCAACCAGAATGAGTCGAGCGAGAGCGCCCAATGGGTGAGGGTGAGATTACCGAACAGTGCCTTTCCCTCGAGAATGACGCTGGCCCCGTCGGAGTTCGCGGGATACGAATGCAGCGAGGACAGATAGAGCAGGGCGACCAGCCCCGACAGTCCCACTGCGCACCCGCAGAGCAAGACGAGTCGACGCGCAGATCGGCCGCTCACAAGACCACGGCCAACTCGATGACGCACGGCCGGATGTTAACCAATTGTCGCGCCCGCCCTCGTCTGCAGCGGCTGGCCTCGTCGGCGACAGACTCCGACTCGAAGCTCCTGGCGGCAGCGATCCGACATGGGAGGCCAGTCCGGACAGTGCGCGACTCCTCTTGTCCGCTACGAACCGGGTGTCAGGCGGGACACAACCACGGACCCACAGGTCATCTCGGATGGACCGAGCTCTGGGACCGGACACCGCCCATACGGACCCGCGTTGAGCGGCACACCGTCGATGAAGGCGGTGCAAGTATGAGGTTCGTCTCGAGCACGACACCGGGCTCGACCGTCCGATGATGGAGTCCGACCGAAGGAGCTGACGAATGAGGCCTTCTCCCCACCCCGACATCTTGCTGGTGATGGCCGACCAGATGGTCCCCTCCGCACTACCCATCTACGGTCACCCGCTTACGGAGGCACCCAACATCTCCTGGCTGGCTGAGGGCGGGGTGGTGTTCGACGCCGCCTACTGCTCGAGCTCCTTGTGCGCTCCGAGCCGCGCTTCGTTCATGTCCGGGCTGCTGCCTTCACGTACCGGCGTCTACGACAACGCCGCCGAGTTCGGCTCCGACGTCCCGACATTCGCCCATTACCTTCGCCGGAACGGCTATCGAACTGTTCTGTCGGGCAAGATGCACTTTTGCGGCGCCGACCAGCTTCACGGTTTCGAAGAAAGGCTGACCACCGATATCTATCCGGCCGACTTCGCCTGGACGCCCGACTGGGACCATCCCGACGACCGGCCAACGTGGTACCACGACATGTCGTCAGTGCTTGATGCCGGGCCGTGCATTCGCTCCAACCAACTCGACTTCGACGACGAGGTCGCGTTCAGTTCCGAACGTGGCCTCTATGACCACATCCGCTCAGGTGACGAGAGGCCCTTCTGTTTTGTGGTCTCTTTCACTCATCCGCATGATCCTTTCGCCATCCCCGAGAGGTACTGGGCGCGTTACCGACCCGAGGACATCCCTCTACCACGTTTCCAGTTGAGCCAAGCCGAGATGCATCCCCATGAGCGCCGCCTTTACCGCATCTGCGCGATGGATGGCGTCACCGTGACCGAGGCCCATGTGCGAGCCGCTCGCCGCGCCTACTACGGGGCCATCTCCTATGTAGACGAGCAGATCGGCCGGTTGCTCAGCGTGTTGCGCAATACCGGGCGCCTCGACAACACGATCGTCATCCTCACGAGCGACCACGGTGAAATGCTCGGCGAGCGGGGCTTTTGGTACAAGATGAGCTTCTACGAGGGCTCTGCCCGGGTACCACTCGTTATGTATGCGCCTGCCCTGTTCGCGCCCCGACGTGTACCGTCGCCCGTCTCGACGATGGACCTGCTCCCCACCCTCGTTGATCTAGTAGCCGATGATGATGGTGTTGAACTGGCCAGCCCTGTCGACGGGCAGAGCCTTGTGTCCCAGCTCGGTGGGGCCGGCAGTCGAGACGCCGTCGTCGCCGAATATCTCGCCGAAGGCTCGATCGCGCCGATTGTGATGATCCGGCGTGGAGACCACAAGTTCATTCACTGTCAGAGTGACCCGGACCAACTGTTCGACCTCGCTGCAGACCCCGACGAGCGCCACAACCTCGCGGCCGATCCGGCCGTTGCCGACACGGTGGGAGCATTCCGAGGCGAGGTCGCGGCCCGTTGGGATTTGGCAGAGCTCGATCGCTCTGTCCGCGACAGCCAGCGCCGGCGCCGAACTGTCATGAGCGCGCTGTCTCGAGGCGTCTCGACTCCGTGGGACTACGAACCGCCCTACCGAGCCGCTAGCCGTTACATCCGCTCTCACATGGCTCTGCTCGATCTGGAAACGGCTGCCCGCTATCCCAAGGTGTGAGCGCAACCATCGGGGCGACAGAGGAACGCTAAGCGTGCCAGCCTCCTCGAGCGTCGATGGCGAGCCCGAGCCATACCGCTTTCGCAGGATGGACGAACAAGCGGCCACGTAGATCGCAAACGGGCATTACCCAGGCGAGTATGGCTTCTACGACCTCTCTGCCGACATGGAAGACTTGGCCGAGATGTTCGACCGGACGCACTGGAACACGGCGTACTTCCGGATCGATTGCGTGGGTGATCTAGCTGGCTTTTGGCAGATCAAACCAGGTGGGAGTGCAGTGGGAGAGATGGGACTCGGCCTGGCTCCCAAGCTGACGGGACACGGACCAGGAACCGCCTTCGTACGAACGGGAGGCGACTTCACCATGGCCATCACTGAGTGTCGAGTTGTCGAGTTGTACGTCGCTGAGTTCAACCGGCGCGCTATCAACGTCTATGAGCGGGTCGGTCTTCGCGCCATCGGGTCGTCTGTCTGCGAAACGCCACAAAGGGTGGTTAGGATCCACGAAACAATAACTCGCGCGATGTAGCCTCTGGGGGTGGAGGTCGCCGAGGAGCAGCTCACTGAGTTCTTCTCGACGATCCTGCCATTGCTCGACGAGCGCCAGAAGAGGGTGGTAGCCGGTGCCGGCGCCAAGTTGCTCGGTCGCGGGGGCGTAAGCATCGTCTCGCGTGCAGCGACTATGAGCCGCAACACG
>Ga0182027_10004324_pt1 | contig 22064 bp, 12 predicted proteins | sample 712E1DmetaG_FD_121300 | JGI IMG/M metagenome (GOLD analysis project Ga0182027, IMG submission 121300) | Permafrost microbial communities from Stordalen Mire, Sweden - 712E1D metaG (Illumina Assembly) | ecosystem: Environmental > Terrestrial > Soil > Wetlands > Permafrost | place: Sweden... | reverse complement strand
TTGTTGCGCAGCCGGCGCCCGAACTTCTCGCGCATCGACTCGTCGCTCATGTAGGTGATGTGACCCACCATGCGGGCGACGGCCAGGCCGCGCGCCGGCGGGTTGGAGGCGTAGTAGTCGCCTTCCTTCCAGTCCAGATCGGCCATGATCGCCTGCCGGCCCACCTCGTTGAAGGCGATCTGCTGCGCGCTGTGCCGCGCCGTGGTGGCGATGGGGATGGCGGAGACCACGGCCTCCGGATAAGCCGCGGCCCACTGCAGGGCCTGCATGCCGCCCATCGATCCGCCGGTCACCGCCAGCAGCCGTTCGATGCCGAGCCGTTCGATCAACATCTTCTGCAGGCGCACCATGTCTGGTATGGTGATCACCGGGAACGCCATGGCGTAGGGCTTGCCGGTGGCCGGGTTTGTAGATGAAGGGCCGGTGGTGCCGCGGCATCCGCCCAGCACGTTCGAGCAGACGACGAAGTACTTGTCGGTGTCGAACGCTTTTCCGGGGCCGATCATGCTGTCCCACCACCCCGGTTTTCCGTCGGCGCGCGAGATGCCGGCGGCGTGCGCGTCCCCGGTCAGGGCGTGGCAGATGCAGATGGCGTTCGACCGCGCGGCGTTCAACTCGCCGTAGGTCTCATACGCCACCTCGACCGGGGCCAGGGTCTCGCCGCAGTCCAGCGCCAGCGATTCGAAGGATAAAGTGCGGGTCTCGGCAATCATTCTCGATGGGTTAACCCATGATAGCGCGCTCGGATTACTGGAACAGCATGGGAGCGAATTCCACCAGGTAGTTACGCCAGTTGATCCAGGTGTGGCCGCCGGTGCTCTCCTGGTAGACGGGCGCGAACCCGTGCTTCTTCAAGGACTCGACCGTCGCCTTGGTTGTCGGCACCAGGAAATCTTCCGAGCCCGTGCTGAACCAGAGCACCTTGAGGCCGGGCTTCAGCGCGGCGTTGTCCAGCATGGCCGCGTGTTCCTGCTCCCACTCGGGTGAGGGGCCCGGAGCCGGACGCGGCGCGCCGGCGCTTGCCGGCCTTCCCATCCCACGCGAGAACACGCCGGAGCTGAACACGCCCAGGTAGGCGAACTGGTCCAGGTGGGACATGGAGATATTCAGGGTCTGCCCGCCGCCCATCGAGAGCCCGGCCATGGCGCGGTGCGCGCGATCGGTGAGCACCCGATAATGCGCTTCCACGTAGGGCATGATGTCGGTCACGAAGTCTTCGGCGAACTCGTCGCGCGGCGGAGGGTCGCCGGGGCGGGGCATGTTGAAGGTGGCCGAAGTATGGCCGGCCGGCATGACGATGACCATCGGCACGGCCTTGTGCGCGGCGATCAGGTTATCCATGATGAACCCGGCCCGCCCGACCGAGGTCCAGGAGTCGTCACAATCCATCGCGCCATGCAGCAGATAGAAGACCGGATATTTGTCGCTGCCCTTTTCATATCCCGGGGGCGTGTAAACGTGCATGCGCCGGTGTCTGCCGAGCGCTGTCGAATAGTAGGTAACCGACGCCATCGCGCCATGGGGCACCTTCTGGGTCTCCATGAAATCGGCCCCTGGGATATAGACCAGACTCCAGGAATTTGCGTTCGACTCGCTCACGGCCGGATTGCGCGGATCCATCACCGTCGCGCCATCGACAAGGAACGTGTAGCGGTAGGCGCCCGGATCGATCGGCCCGATCGTCGCCTCCCAAACGCCGTTGTCGCCTTTGGTGAACGAGGGCTTGTCGCGCATGAGCCCAGGGATGTCGCTGGCGTTGAGCCCGATATTGGTAGCATGCGGGGCCAGAATGCGGAATACGACGTGCCGGTCGGCCAGGACCTCGGGCGAAACCACGGCGGGGCCTTGCGGCATCATGGCGCGCGGGGGAGCAGGCGGGGCCGCCGGTTCGGGGCGCGCCGATTCCTGGGCAACGAGCGAAGCCGTCAGCAAAACGGTTGCGAGAATGGTCTTAGATTGTTGAGCGAGCATGCTCCATTGTATTGCCGCTCAGCCGCCGGCCGTACTTCTCCAGCGCCTGCGCCAGGTTGTCGCGGCTGACGGGCTTGGAGACGTAGTCGTCCATCCCCGCACTGAGGCAGCGCTCGCGATCGCCGCTCATGGCGTGCGCGGTCATGGCCAGAATGGGCGTGTGCGCGCCACGGGTCCGCTCCTCCTGGCGGATGCGGCCGGTGGCCTCGAAGCCATCCATCCCGGGCATCTGCACGTCCATGAAGATGATGTCGAATCCGCCCTGGCGCCACCGCTCGAGCGCTTCGGCTCCATTGCCGGCGACGGTCACGCGGTGGCCCATCCGTTCGAGCATCGCCACGGCCAGACGTTGGTTGACCAGGTTATCCTCCGCAACCAGGATCCGCAGAGCTTCGGCGGCAGGCTGATCGCCGGACGGCGTTTCGGCCGCCGGTTCCTCACGCGCGAAACCCAACGCGCGAGCGATGGCCTGCTTCAAATCGGAGGGCTTGATGGGCTTGGTCAGCGCCCCCTCGCGCGAGCGTGCCGGGCCGCCGCTCCGGTTCGCAGAGGAAAGCAGGAGGATGGTCGGGGGACCATCCATCTCCGGCATCTGCTCGTCGATGAGGACCAGCCGGAACGGCCGTCCGGAGGCCGCGGCGCTTTCGAGTAGCCGAAACCCGTCGTGGGCCGAGGCGGCCGTCTCAACCACCATCTTCCAGTCGCGCATCGTCTCTTCGAGGATCCGCCGGCTGATGGCGCTTTGGTCGATGACGAGCACCGGCACGCCGTCGAGGTCGTCCCCGCTCGTCGGTGCGGCGACGGCGGAAGGCGCCAGGTTCACGGTGAAATGGAACGTCGATCCGTCCCCGGGCGCGCTCTCGACCCATATCCGTCCGCCCATGAGCTGGACGATGCGGGAGGAGATGGCCAGCCCCAGCCCCGTGCCTCCATACTGGCGGGCGGTGGACATGTCGGCCTGCTCGAAAGCCTCGAAGATCGCCTGCTGCTTCTCGGGTGCGATGCCGATTCCGGTATCCCGAACCGAGAAGTGCAGGCCGCCGGATTCTTCGCCCCCTGCGCAGACTTCGATTTCGCCCGAGGCGGTGAACTTGACCGCGTTCCCGACCAGGTTGACCAGGATCTGGCGCAGCCGTGCGGAATCGCCGATCCACGCCGGCGGCAGGCGCGGATCCACCTGGAAGGCCAGCTCCAGGCCTTTGCGATGCGCCAGCAACGCCATGCTCTTGATCGCCTCGCCCACCGTTTCCGCCAGGTCGAACGGCGCCGGATCGAGGACGATCTTGCCGGCCTCGATTTTGGAGTAGTCGAGGATCTCGTTGAGGATTACGAGCAGCGAGTCGGCCGAGGAGCGGACCGCGCACAGGAACTCCCGCTGCTCGGAGCCCAGTTCGGTGGCGAGCACCAGCTCGGTCATTCCCATGATGCCGTTCATCGGCGTGCGGATCTCGTGGCTCATGTTGGCCAGGAACTCGCTCTTGGCCCGGTTCGCCGCTTCGGCCACCCGAGTCGCCCGCTCGAGCGCCGCCGTCTGCGCGCGAACGCGTCCGCGCAGGATCGCCACCCAGGCCAGCGCCAGGCAGATGAGCAGGAGCATCAAGCCCAGTGATGCCAGCGTGTGCCGAAGAGTCCACCACGGAGCGTTACCGAGCACCTGCACGTCTTCGGGCGAGCGAAGCAGAACCGTGAATGCGACGGGGACTTTGTACCACCATTGGGAGCCGCTAATGCTGTCCGCGTCGAGAGAGCAGATCCCGGTGAGCCGAAGAAGGGCGCCGGCGCGGAGGTCGCCGAGCGAACCCGCGCTCTGCATCTGCGCATTGAACGTGTAGGGCCCGGATTGCATCACCAGCACCTGTTGCGCGGAAGTGCTGGTGCGGCTCAGCAGGTGGGCGTCGATGCGGATGAGCTGGTTGCTGAGTTTTCCCCCCAGGGCCCGGTCGGCGGAGATCAGCGGAGGCCGCAGTCCGCTCCTGCCGGTGCGTTCGACCACCGCATCCTCTAGAACCGGTGTGTACTCCCCCGGTGCGGCATAGCCGGCGACGCGCACCAGGTCGCCGGGCTCCACCGTAGCGTGCTGGATTCTTACCAGCAACCCCGCACTCTGGTCCTGAATGTACAGGGAATTCTTGCGGCGCATCGTGACCACGCCCTGCACGTGGCGACGGTGCCCGCTGGCGGCGCTGGCCGAGAAATGGAGCAGGTCCGCGATCGGCATCGGCGCCGTCCTGAAGGGATCCGTGGCCGGATCGAGCACCTGGATCTGGTTGGTGGACGCGAGCGACAACTGATATCCGACCAGTTGGCGGTCGTCGTTGAAGATCGTCCCCAGTACGCCACGGACTCTCACTTTTGCGTCCTCGAGCCGCTCCGGATGAGTGCCCGGCTCCGGACCCGGAAGCTGCACCCTGACCCTGCCGATGCCCGTAACCAGGTCGAACAATACATGGCCCTGCTCGCGGCTGACGGCGTGTACCGCGCCTTCCAGTTCGACCCATTGCGAGTCGGCGTTGCCGCTGGCCGCGGTCTCCGCCGAAAGCGGCTTGGGCCTCGGAAGGGCGCCCGGGCCGATCACGCGAACGGTGGGCTCGATCACCACCGGCGCAAAGTTGCCCGGCGCCGTGAGTCCATCGAGCACCACCTCCTGGCCGACGCGCAGATCGGCGGCGGTCCCCGGTGCGGTATCGACGTAGATCCCGGCGGTGCGGTCCTGAATGAAGAGGAAATCCCACGCGGAGTCGTGACCCGTGAGGACGCCGCGGATGCGCACCGGATAGGCGCGCCGGGCCTGGGCCTCGTTCATCTCGCGGATCGCCTGAATGCTGGTCATGACCGGCAGATCGAGCGAAGCGGCGACGGGCGCTGTTGCGGGGAGCGGCTGGAAAGTCGCGTCCGCAATCAGCGATCCGTGCACCACATCATCCGGCCATCCCCAGGCCTCCACCCGCTCTCCCGCAGCCGGGACAGACCCACCGACCACTCCGGCGGCGATCACGGCCGTTCCGTCCTTGAGCATCACACCGTTCGCGGGCGCTCCCGGCCCATGAAAGCTCCTCAGCACGATGGCGCGCACCCGCACCCGGTGCCCGGGCGCGCGCAGGGACCGATCCACAACCAACTGGTGAATGGAAGACGCCAGCGGCGGCTGCGGCGAGGGCGCCTCGCGAACCGTGAGATTGCTCAAGCTGCATAGCAGTTTGGCTGGCGCCGCCAGAACGCCGCGCAGGGTCACGGCCGCGTCGGTCCACTGCTCCGGCCGCGCACCCGCGGCCCCTTTGACAGACGCTGAATAGCGCCGGCCCGCGCTGACGATCTCCAGGTGCAGGCGGCCGCCCTCGAGGCGCGCGAGGCGCACGACACCCTTCGCTTCGGCGCGGGAGTAGAGCCGGGCTTTCGCGATCGGAAGGGGAGCCGGAAGCGGAGCTATGCCCACTGACCTGATGGCGGGATTGGCGACGGCGCCGTCCGCCGAGAGGCTGCCCTCGACGGCCACCTCCTGGCCCGGCCGCCACGTGCCGCCGGCGATGCGGATCTTGGCGCCGCCGCTCGCGTCCTGGAGGTAAATCGCGTCGCGGCCGCAGTAGGTGATAGTTCCCCGCAGACTTACCGGGGCGCCGGGGCGCAGGCGGCTGATGGTTGCGACCGGACGGGCCCCGGTCAGCCAGCGCGCGATGGGCTCGTGCCAGATGAGCGCACCGGCCACGAGCGCGACGGCGGCCAATCCCAAGGCAAGCTTCTTGTGGCGGAATGGCACTCGACCTCGCAGACGCACCGCAATCTCCTTATCGGCGGGTGGGGCGGGAGCGTGATGGGAATTATCGGTAGCCATGTGGACCTTACCTCGAAGTGGCGAGGGCATCAAGTAAAACCCCCCGGCGTCAGAATGGGCATCTCCAATCGCTGCATAGTGGAGTTACTCCACATGTCGCTTAGGGCCGGGAACAGGGTTGGCTTATACGAAGTCGTGTCGCTGATCAGGTCGGGCGTAATGGCGGAGGTTAGCACGCCCGCGATGCGCGGCTCAAGCGAGAGACTGCGGTCAAGGCCGTCTTTGGCTCTGCCAATCACCAATTTCGCCCTGCTGGGGAGACCCAAAAGAAACTTGCCAAAAACTTCACTTCGGAGGAGCGAAGGTTCGCGGCTTGCGATATACTGACTGGGGCTTTGGAGCCAAAAGGGAGGTCCGTGTCTAAAATGACGGCAGCTAGACTTTTTCAACGGGTCGTGTTCGCCGCGGCCACGGTGGCTCTCGCGCACGGCGGGACCATCACGATAGGCGCTACGACGTACACCGAGGGAACAACGGAGTCGCTCATTGCTCCATTTAACAATGCGAGTGGCACGGCGACAACGAATCCGTATTCCGGTTACGTCCTGCTGACGGTATCCGGCACCGGGCAGACGGCCGGCGCCAACTATAGCGACGCTTTCTACTTTGTATCGGGAGCCTATGCCGCTGGTACACCTCTTTCCGAAGAATCGCCGTACTATGAGCTGGACATCACGCAAGGGGCGTCCCTGGCTTATAACTCTGCGGATGCCGCGCCCAACCTCATCGTCTACGATGGAGCCACCTCTTCGGCGGTGTCCCCTGTTTATGTTCCGGCGTATCAAGCCAGCGACAGCTACACTTTCGCCATCAATACGGCATTGATTTCCGGCGGAGGAGGGAACCACCTTTACTTCGGCGTGAACGATGGGGTCTACGCCGACAATAGCGGTTCCTTCAACGTCACCGTGACGCAACTCACAGCGGAATCGAGCTCCGTGCCCGAACCCGCCAGCCTGATCCTGACGGGTTTTGCTCTGCTGGGAGCCGTTTTCTTCCGCTTCCGCAAAGCGTAACCCCCCGGTGATTCTCAAGGGCTCCGTGCAAGAGCGGGCGCGCCCGTTGCATCGCTGCCCCGATCCTGCGTACCTATACGCTCAAGTTCTGTCGTCTTCCGGCCGGATGTTTGTCGACATAGTTGTTTTGAGCCAATGTTTACGGGCAGGCGGAGGGGTTTGAAATCACCGCGAACTACTGGCCAGAAGGATTGGACTCCGGAGTTATGCCCTGATGCCCCGCTTCGATGCCAGGCCGCCCGCGCCTTCAGGTGGACACCGAGACCCGAACGTTATGCGGCCATATCGGAAGCGTTGTACCGCTGACCTTCGGCAGCGGTCACGGCCGCGGTTCCGTGGCGACGCCGCCCCGTTCGTCGACCAGCACGCGCGAGCGCAATCCCGGCGGCGGGCTACCGGGCTGAGCCCGGTTCGCGTGAGCCGTGACGTCGCCCTGCTGAATCCAGTCCGCGGGGAAGTAGTAGGAAGCCAGCCGCCATGTCGGGTAGATGCCTCGAATCACGATGAGCCGCGGGCCGGGCGCGCGCGCCACCCCCTCCAGGGCGCGCGCTTCGATGGAAGAGACCCGCCGGATCCAGGGCAGACTCGCCTCCCGTCCCAGGTGCTTCGGCGGACACACGAACACGGCGGCGCCGATCACGCATGCCAGCACCGTCCAGCGAGAACGCAGAGCCGATAGAGCCCACGACCCGGCCAGGCAGGTTGCCGCGACGCTGGCCAGGGTCTGGTCCGGATCGGTAACCTGCACCACGGCGCTCAGCAGAAACGGCGGAATGAACCAGATGGCAAGGAACGCAAACTCTCGCCACCGGCCCGCAGCCCACCCGCGCCGGACCGCCGCCGGGACCGCCCAGAGCCAGCTTAGCCCGCCAATGCCATTCCAGTACGCGGCAAGTAGCGCCATGACGACCGCCGCGGAAGTGAATCCCTCGTACCAGAAGGAATGACCGTCGAAGGCCGTGCGGAGCATCGCCGCATTGGAGTGCACCGTCGCTTGGATGCCGCCCGACTTCCACGCGGTGAACAGGGACCATGGCGCAACTGTCGCGACCAGGATCGCCAGCGGGGCGACAAAACGCTTCCAGGAAACCCGTTCCAGCAACAGCGGGCAGAGCAGCAGCGGAAACAGCGTCGGCAGCAACTCCATCCGAAACCCTCCCGCCAGGCCTAGAACGAACGCCGCCGTTTTCAAGCGGCCGCGCCAGACGAAAAGCGCCGTGGCAATCGCGCCCGCAGCCAGGAAAGTGCGCACATGGTTCACCGTGCCGGCCAGGATAAAGGCCGGATGGAAAAACAGGAGGGCCGGGGCGATCCACGCCGCGCGTGGTCCGAACATGTCGCGCGCCAGCGGGATCAGGAACAGCAGCGCCAGCAGTGAACCGAGCAGTCCCATCACCAGCGCGGTCCATTCGGGGGACGGCACGAACCAGTGGACGATTCGGCTTGCCGCAACGTACAGCGGATAGCCGCGATGCGGCTGGCTCAGCGGCGGCGCAAACTGCCGCAGCGCGAGGGCGAAGTTCACGTTATCCCAGTCGAACAGGAATCGCGGCGCGATCGGCCAGCGCGTCGCCGCCAACGCGAGTGCAAGCCCCGCGGCAAGGAGTGCCCGGGAGGTCACTGCGTTGGCCGGCCGGTGGTCAGCCTTCTTGACTGCATGTAAGCTCGCCGAAGACATTTCTCGCCGGCGCCGCCGGCAGCACCACCACGGTCACTAGCAGGGAGGGCGGCACGATCCGTCTGAGCGGGACCGACCTACGAATCCGCACGCTGACGACGGCAACGCCCTCTATTAGAACTGGGTTCGAAATGCCAGTCAAGCGATCTGAGCGGAATCTTGCCACACGGGCACGTTGCGGCGGCGGTGTTCTTGGCCCCTCCACGCCCACCGCCAGACCGGTCGTCGAGGCTGTGGCGCCTTGTGCCGGCCCCGCCCAGGCTGGCACAGAGGGCGTCGGCCTTGGCGCGTCTACCGTTACGGCACCGAGTTTGGCGCCGCCATTCGACTCAGGTTTGCGGCTTCTGGCCCAGCGCGGCTGCAGCCTTGCGGGCGATCAAGAGGCAGCCTTTGGCCCTAGCATCCTTTTCGAGAGCTCGAAGACGCGCCCGGCCGGCCGCAGCATGACCGGACTGCAGTTCCATATCGCCGAGCGAGAGGCGGGCTTCAAACTGGTAGCCCGCGAAGCCACCCTTCGTTGCCTCGGCAAGGACGATGTTAAGAGTCCGGGCAGCGTCGGCGAGATCGGCCGGCCGGCCGGAGGCCGCGTGGATGCGAGCAGTCATGATCGAAACGGCGAGGTGGGCAGCGTGGCTCTGGCTCTTCAATACCAACTTCGTGGCGAGGTCGATCTCCTTTTCTGCCTCCGCTCTCCTGCCCAATGAAAGCACAGCGCGGGACAACACCAAATGGGCGTTCAGTTCATCGTCGCCCAGTTGCTGCTGGCGGAGTGCATCGAGCGCCTGCCTCAGGGGACCCGGGGCATCCGCGGGATGGCCTTCTTCGATGGACAGCTCAGCCAATGCCGTCAGGCTTTCCGCCGCGGCCGCCTGTTCGCCCATGGCTCTTCTCAAGCTGAGCGCCTCCGTGTGCTGCTGGCGTGCTTTCGCCAAGTCGCCTGCTTCCATGAAGACGTCCCCGAGACCGGAAACAGCATAGGCCACACCGCTCTTATCGCCAGTCTCGTTATAGAGCCGGCGCGCATCATGGTAGGCTTTTTCCGCCTCGGCAAGATAGCCTTGCTCGACGAGCACGCTTCCCAGGTTGTTCATCGCATTCCCGGCCTCGTGCTTGTCTCCAAGTTCCTGGCTGAGAGCGAGCGACTGCCGAAACATCCCTGACGCGCCGGCAAGGTCTCCCTCGTCCTGGAGCACGTTCGCAATATTGGCCGTCGTCGCAGCCGAATATCTCTGGTCGCCGACTTCCCGCCAGACTTGAGCCGCCTGCTCATACAAGTTCTTTGCCTCGGCGAGCTTTCCCTGCCGGTAAAAGCAGTTGGCAAGCTGGTGCAGCCACGCGGCCTCGCCGTGCTTATTGCCGACTTTGCGCGCGATCTGTAGCGACTCCTGATAGACGCGCACCGCGCCGGCCACATCCCCCTGGGTTAAGAGGACCGTCGCGCCATCCCCCAGCGCGTGCGACGCTCCGAACTCGTCACCCGCTGCCTCATAGATCTCTTTCGACTGCCTTGCAACGCTCGCCGCCTGATTCAATTCGCCCAGGCCCAGGAGCGCCCACGCCTGGTCGTCGAGCGCCTTGGCAACGAGCCATTTGGCCCCTTGAGCCCAGGCTTTGTTTGCCGCACGGACGGCCGCTGCCAGCTCCCGCTTGTGATCTCCCAGGGACTCGGCGGCGCTGTCCTCCTCCAGGTCTATGCGCGGATCGTCTCGCGCCGGCGATGGCAATCTTCGTAACACCTCCAGCGTCTTCAGCGCTTCGTTGACTTGGCTGGCCGAAGTCTGCGTTCCTGCGAGCCGCAGGCCGTACTCCAGGTTGTCCGGGAACAATCCGAAAAGCGTCCGGTAGACTTCGACCGCCTTCTCCCACTCGTGGCTCAGCTCGCGGTAGCGCCCTTCGATCAGGAGTCGCTGCTCCCGCGGAAAGGCGGCGGAGAGATCGAACGCCTTCTTGGCCTCTTCCTGCGCCCTGACGGTATATCCGAGCATTGACCAGGCGTCGGCCAGGGCCGCATAGGCCGGGGCATACCGCGGTTCGGCTGCGACCGCCTTGTCGAGCAGGCCGCGCGCCGCCAACGCGTCAAAGAGCCGCAGCTTCGTCAACCCTTCGGAATAGAACTGCACCGCCTCCGGGTTCACCGGCAGCGATCCTTGCACGGCCGAGGCGTCGGAAGCTGAAAGTGGCCTCACTCCTAACTCTTTACGCAGCGTTGCCCCAGCCTTAGAAACCAGGGCGAACAGTTCCTTTTCCGTCCCGCTCTCGGAAACTGTCGCCAGCGTTTCCCCCGCCACCGTGTCCTGCACCCGCAAGTCGAGTCGCATCTGGCCGCCCGACTCGTTACCAAGATCGACGTAGGAGCCCACCACCACCACGTCGCTCCCCAGGTTCTTCCTGATCTTCACCAGCGTGTCCTGGGCAAAGCTCTCGGTGTCGGGAAGGGAAAGGTCGATCTTCGTCCGCGCAACGCTCTCTCCGGATATCACCCGCAGCCCCTCTCCGACTCCGAGTTCGGAGGCGAACATCTCGGACAGCGCCGTCGAGAGCCAAGCCACGTCAGGCCGGCCGACTACGTTCTTGAACCCCAGCACGGCGATGGAGCGGCGGACCTTGATAGGTTCCGGCCGCATCTTGTGCGTGACAAGCAGATGATAGGCCAGCGCCGAGATGCACAGGATGGCGGCCACCCCTGCCGTCAACGCTAAGCGTAGCCTCTGTCGCTTCTTTTCAGCCCGGGCTTTTTGCGCCGGTTGCCCAAGCGGTGCCGCGGCGGCTTCCGCGCCCAATGGAGCAGGCGCGGGTGGTGGTTCCGGCGCGCCGGCTGGTACCGTCGGCTGCGCCCTGCGGCTTGGGGAAGAGCTCGAGCCAGCGAGCCCCTTGCGCAGTGCCGGACTCCAGTCCGGGCGTGTATCGCAGGCCTTCAGCAACTCCGCGACGAACTCTCCGCAAGTTGCGAAGCGATTCCCCGGTTCCTTGGCCAGTGCCTTCTCGAACGCGTCGGCCACTGCCGGCGGCAGCGTCGGATTGAGCTTGTGCGCCGCCTCCGGCGGCTCCGTCATGATCCGGTAGAACAGCCCCTGGACGGAGTCCGCTTCGAACGGGCGCCGCCCCGTCAGCGCCTGGAACGCAATCACCGCCAGCGAATACTGGTCCGCGCGTGCATCCACGGCGTAGCCTTGTATCTGCTCCGGCGCCATGTACTGTGGGGTGCCCATCACCATGCCTGCCTGCGTAATCGAAGAAAGGCCGCTGAAGCCTTTGGCAATGCCAAAGTCGCAGATCTTCACCGTCTCGTTCTCTTCGAGCATGATGTTGGCGGGTTTGATGTCGCGATGGACGATTCCCTTCCCGTGCGCGTAGTCGAGAGCGGCAGCGGCCTCACGCAGGATCTGCCGTATTCTCTCCTTGGCCAATGGAACGTCGGTCAGCAGGAGCTTTTCGAGCGTCGGGCCGTTGACGTACTCCATGGCGATGAACGCAACGCCCTGCTCCTCGCCCACGTGGTAGATGGTAACGATGCCGGAGTGCTTCAGAATGCCCGCCGCTCGCGCCTCGCGAAAGAGTCGGGCGCGAAGCTGCTCCCGCTCCTCCGGATCGCTCGGGTCGCTAAAGCGGATGATCTTGACGGCCACCTGCCGGCCGATGTTGGCATCGACCGCGCGGAACACCACCCCCATGCCTCCGCGGCCGATCTCGGCAACGATCTTATAGGGTCCTATCCGCTCCATGGTCAACAGTGGCCCAGTGGAGAATTCCACCCTGAGTCCGGAGAAGTCGGCGAGAGGGACCGGGCGCGGCACGCCATCGATGACCGTCGCTGGCGGCACGTAGCTCGCGTCGCTTCCACCCGGTGCGGCTCATTAATCCGGATTTCCATCCTGGCTTTACTGGCCGCCATCGATTATACGTCCAGACCGCCCGCTGTTACGACGGACGTGAGGAGCACGGCCTGACCCGAAGATCGCTGTTTCTGAGTGGCGGATCGCTAACGATATTGACTAATAACGCAGCGCCCCAGCGCACACGTTCTCGACGATGTCCGTTGGAAGGGGGACCCGGAAATGCCCGGAAGGAATCTCACGCGGCGGTTGGAACGACTCGAAGCGCGCGCTGCGCTGGAAGACCAGCAGGTCTCAATTATGGTCCGATTCGTTGACTCGGGGGGAGGCGTGAAGGAATCGCTCGTGCTCGAATGCCGCGAAACCGACACGCGATGTGCTGGAGAGGCGGAACAGACATAACTACTGAGCCTTGCGTGGGCGAAGACGGCTCCTGGAGGAAAGAATGCAACTCGCTCCCCCAGCCGAAGTTCGAGCGCTGGCGGCTGGTGTATACTAACCAGGACGCGGGGGTCCAAAATGGGAATTCTTGAGGAGACGACAGATGCCGAAGGCGTGTTCCGCCTGTAGCGGGTCCCGAAGGGTACCCTCCTCCACTACGGTGGGATCCTCTGACAGGAGGATGATTATGCGTTTCTTAGGTAGAGCGCTGGTCGCAAGCGCGGCTGTGTCGCTTTCAGCCGTCCAGTTACTGGCGTCTCCGACGGTGCAAGTCATCGGGGTGGCGAGGATGCAGCCTGGGTGGGTGCGCGTCTATCTAAAGGCTGGCGACGCTCCGGAGGGTGTGCAGTACGGGCTCTATCTCATGTGCCATTCGCCCACCGATCGGAGCTCGGTCTCCAGCGCGCAGACCACCGGCAGTGTTCTGGGGATCGACATCAAGGTGAACGCGAATTGGCTTGCCGACAGCTCGCTGCCGCAGCCCTGCCACATTTCGCATCTCACGGTGTACATGCAAGCTAACGAGGTTGTGTACGCCCAGGCATCGCAGGACGCCGACATTTCCATGGACCTGCCCCTGTCGCTCATGACTCCGGGGAACACCTCCGTGGCCCCGGCACAAGCGTCGGTCCCGCTCGCTCCTTCACAGACATATGCGGCCTATCCGCCACTGTTCGTCGCGATTCAATCCGCCACCGGGCTGCTGGGATTTGCGGAGGTCGAGGAACTCCCCGAGCGAAAGACGGTGGGGCTGCGCGGCCTGTCAGTCTTTTCGGGATCGAATCCCCTCTCGGCGACTCTCGTCTCCGAACTCGGAGGCGGAGGGGAAATACCGCCCGGTTGGGGACTCGACATCAACCTCCTGCAGATCTGGCGAGCTCCGCAGCTTCCCATCGAAACGACCAATCCAGGGCACGACACGTTCCCGTACTCCGGATCGACCCAGCCGGCGATCCTGGCGCTGAATACTCTGTCCAACGACGTGTTTCCCTGGCCGCCGCTCTATACCGAGGCCGATTACGAACAGTATGTTCTGAGTAATCGCGGAGCCAAGCGCTGCCACGCCGCAAACGGATGCATGGACGTGACCTACGATACCTCCAACTCCTCGAACCACACACTGGATGGCGTCGGCGGCGCCAAGCTGGCGTTGATCGCGCCGCCGCCCATCGTGCTGGGTGCGCAAACGAATATGTCCCGCCGGTCATCGCGGGGTCTCGAGCCGATGGCTCTTCCGGCGCCGGCCGCTCCGTTCCGGGTCCACGCCGTGGCGGCGCTTCCCAGCACGTCCGCGAAGGTCATCGCCAGTCTTGACCCGGAGGCTTCAAAACGGTTGTTGGAAGCGGCCAGCCAGCTCAGCGCCGCGCGAACCGGGAACTTCGACGCTCTGCTGCGCATGCCGACGGCCCTGTCAAGCTCCCGCGCGCGCATGAAATCGAACGCCAGCACGCGCGATCGATCCAAGCTGGCGCGAAGCCCGCAGGAGACCCTGATCGTGCCAGGGCTTCCGAAGCCTGGCGGAGGCGTCACCCCCGTAGGTGGAACCACTCGAATCCTGAGCACCGATCCGACCGCGAGCTGCGTGATCAACGGCGCTGGGACGGTAACGCAACCGCTGAGCGGTTGCAATGGCATGTCGTCCCCTTCTGCATCCGGCTTCGTTTGCCCCACCGTCGCCTCCCCGATCGTCGTGGAACAGATCGGCGCCACCACCGATCAGGTCGCGGCTCTCACCGGAACCATCCCGCCCTATTACGCTGGCCGGGACAACATGTTTGGGACGTGCGGGTCGCATGCGTTCACGCAGTACGCGGAGGCCTTGTTCGACAAGTACACCGACGATCTGGCGATCAAGCGAGTCATCTATGTCGATGGCGACGGGATCGTCGTGCCCGAGCCTCGCGTAGCGCAGTCGGTGACCGGAGGTCTCGACCAGCTTTACATTTGGGACGGCACGCAAAGTGGGGATCCGCCGAATTCCAACTGGCCTCCGTCCACGTGGCAGGCGATGCCGCAGTATCCGGAGGCGTACTGGCCCGCTCGCGAAGGCAACTGGCAGCAGTGGGTGGACACGGCGGGCCAGGAAGCCAGGCCCAAGTGCGATCGTAACCCCAAAAACTTCTGGAAGACGGGCTTCTGCCTGGCGCAAGGGCATCCCGCTCAGGGCGTCTACATGTCGCACACCATCATGGCCGGGACTCTAAACGGGAACCCACTCATCGACCCGCCCTGGTCCCTCGCCAACACCTACACCAATACCTTGATAACCAGCATCCCGGTGAGCGATCCCGATGCGGCGATTCAGGCGGTCCTCGCGGAGATCCGCCTTGGGTTGCCCGTGAACCTCGGTTTCGACGACTCTCCCGGCGGCGCGCTGAGCTACAGCTCCGGGCCGACTTGGTATCTTCCGCCGGAAGTGGGCGCCTGTAGTATTGCAACCCTCAATGCCGCTTATCAGCCCGGAGGCGGACATTGGCTCAACATCGTCGGGTACTGGATATCGGGAGCCTCGACCTCGCCGAACCTCTTCAACTCGTATTTCATTCTCGAGAACAATCACGGGAAGACGGACGGCTACCACAGCTTCTCCTTTATGAATTTTGCGGCGTTCGAGTACTTGACGACTCAGGACATGATCTTGAACACCTACCGGCTGGACCGCGTCTGTTGGTCGGTCGCCTGTTCGGCGATGCCTCCGCCTGTCGTTCCTCCGCGGTCGCTCAAGCAACTCCTCTATCCGCCCGATCCGGAGTCGACTGGCGCCAAAGTGTTCTGGGGAATTCTCAACGACGCGCGAGCGCAGCTAGGCGGAGTCGCAGGCACCTCGGTCGGCGGTAAGCGGAGTTTATCGCCGCCGGAGGGCAGATCGGGTCAGGCTCTGAAATAGCCGGCGGGGGCGTGCGGAGGGACCGTCGCCGGTCCCCCGAGATATTAGGAGACTGACCGCCCGGCGTAACTTGCCGGAACCGGTCGCCGGAGTTACACGCCGGATTCCGGGTTGATCGGACCTGCACACCGCATCCGACGGAACGCGAGGCATTGCGATCGATGTCCCATGGAGGAGTGCGCAATACAAAGCCTCAGTCGTGTTCGTTCCTCCCACCGATATCAAGTCGGTCTCCAGCGCGCAAACCACCGGCCGCGTTCTCGGAATCGACATCGCTGTGAGTGCAGCATTCAGCATCTGCCCGCGGAGTTGCCTGCCGATATGGCGCGATAACGCCGCGTTATCATACGGCCACAGGAAGGCGGCTGGGTGTATACTGAACCGGATCCGGGAGTCCAAAATTAAAATTCCGGTTAGCTCTCGCCCTTTGTTCGGAATCGCTCCGCCTGAGATGCAAGGAACGCGAGAACGACCACCGCAGTTGAGCTGGTCGAATCGGAAGGGAGAGCGAACCGTGTCGCTGCTTGTTGTATTGATCGTGCTGTTGCTAGAGTCGTGGGATGTTTTGCCGCTTTCGCGGCCTGTTGCGCAAGCGCTTTGAGCAAGCGGCATCGTAAGTGCTGGATGCAATTGTCATGGCGAAGAGGAAGAGATGGTTACTTTGGATCTCCGTCCCGCTGCTCCTGATCCTGGTGGGAGTGGCCATCGCCGCCCGCGTGCTTTCCCGGCGGATTGAACCCTTCATCCGCGAACAGACGGTAGAATACCTGCGCCAGCGGTTCGACAGCGATGTCGAAATCGGTTCGCTCCACGTCTCCATGCCCATTGGATCGCCGCTCGGAGTGTTGCTGCGCGGCGGACGCGGCGCTTTAGCGCGGGTGACCGGCGAGCGTATTTCACTGTGGCACAAACATCGCCATGACCGGCCGCCGCTCGTGGCTATGCGCAAGCTCACGTTTCACGTGGAGCTGCATTCGCTCTGGAATGGCCCGGTGCGAGTGACGATGGTTCGACTGGAAGGCCTGCGGATCGCCGTGCCGCCCAAGGGCACAAACGCTCCGAGGGCGACACAGGACGCGCCGCAAGCATCGGATGGAGAGCATGGGACGCCAGCCGTGATTGTTGTCGATATGATCGTCGGAGACGGCGCCAAGCTCTCCATCCTGCCCAAGGATCCGAAAAAGGATCCGCTGGAGTTCGACATCCGGAAGCTGAAACTGGAATCGGCCGGTCTCGGCATCGCCATGCGTTACACCGCCGAACTCACCAACCCCAAGCCGCCCGGCCTCATTCGCTGCCAGGGTCGATTCGGACCATGGGTGTCGGAGCATCCGAGCGACACGCCGCTCGACGGAAAGTACGTCTTCGCGAACGCCGACTTGAGCGTGTTCAAGGGGATCGCCGGACGACTGGATTCCACGGGCGAGTTCGAGGGAACGCTCGACAACATCGTCGCCGACGGCGAGACGCGCACTCCGGACTTCCGGCTCGCCATGAGCGGGAATCCGGTGCCGCTTCGGACCAAATACCACGCCATCATCGACGGCGGAAATGGCAACACACTGCTGCAGCCGGTGGAGGCCACGTTGGGCCGGACCAGGTTTGTCGTGCGCGGAGGCGTGGTCCGGCGCGCCGGCGAAAGCGGCAAAACGGTCGCGCTGGATGTAGTTTTTCGCGAGGGCTATATTGAGGACCTCATGCGGTTGGCGATGAAAGGCCCCAAGCCGATGATGCGCGGTCCCATCGATCTCAAAGTGAAGCTCCAATGGCCGCCGGGAAAGGGCGACATCGCCGACAAGCTGCGGATCTCCGGTGCCTTCGCGCTGCGGCAGGCCCACTTCACCAGTGCAACGGTCCAGGACAAGATCGATGGGCTGAGCAGTCGGGCACAAGGGAAACCGGGCGACAAGGCGGTGGACGAAGTGCGCGCCACCCTCGAAGGGCGTTTCCGCCTGGCGAACGGCGTGATCGAATTCTCGCGGCTGCGCCTTGCCATCCCCGGCGCGGATCTGGCTCTGGCCGGCAGCTACACGTTCGACAAGGAAGTGGTCGACTTCCGCGGCAAGCTGCGATTGCATGCGAAGGTATCTCAAACCATGACGGGCTGGAAGCGATGGGCACTGAAGCCGGCCGACCCGTTCTTCGCCAAGGACGGCGCGGGAACGCAACTCCAGGTCCGGATCGACGGCACGAGCCAGCAGCCGCACTTCGGGCGGGACCGGGGGAAATAGCGCTGAAGTGCTCCTGGGGAGGTGTACAAAAGGGTCCGCCCCGAGGAGCACTCTGTGACAGCGGGGCGGCGAGGAATACGGACCTGTCTGTTTCGTTTCGACAGGCACGCGGGCTAGCGCCCTTTGGGGAAAATGAAAGGAACAGCTCCAAAAGAGGCGGTTGGACGTATAATCGACACCGAGCCAGGCAAAGGAATGCCTGCTGGCCGGCAAGGATTGGTCTGCATTCGCTGCGGCACAGCCACGGAAGCCAGTTGGTCGCAGCCGGAGTCCCTCTGCCGACCGTTAGCAAACGTCTGGATCATTCGAACGTTGCCATCACGGCTTCGGTCTACAGCCACTCATTCTCGAAAGACGAACTCGCCGCGGCGGACACGTCGGACGCAACGACGAGGAAAGCCACCAAGAAGAGCGCCGGCGCGCCCCAGTGAAACTCCGTGCTCGCACATGCCTGCACAGATGATGGTAGGTTGGATGTAAACCCATGAAAAACAACGCGGTTATTGGTAGCGCTAACGGGAATCGAACCCGTATTATCGTGCCGGCCTTAACCTCTATAACTTGTTGGACTTGCGAATGCCACAATCTCAGGAATCGCACCAAGAAACGCTGTTTTGTACGCGGTCTGTACAGCGGTTTGGGGCGCTCCAAGTCAGGTGTTCAAGGCCGGCTCCTCGAGGTCTCCGGCCTCGTGGTCCGGTCCCTTGCTTGCCGCTTGGGCGAACATGCCACAAGGCTGCAATTGCCTCCTCAGGTAGGACTCGAACCCAAGACAAAGCGGTTCTGGCATTCAGCCCTCACATTGAGGCGCGGCGGATGATCACCTTTGCGACCGATTGTGAAGGAGAGTCCCTACAAAAGTCCCTACAGTGAACCGGCGACCTGCTGCTTACGAATTTCCGCCGATGATATTGATTGGGAACTCGGCCTGAGCCGGTACCCAATGGCGCATTCGGCGCTGCGGGCGCCAATTGAATTCAACGGAAGATCCAGTCAAGGTGTCCAGGTCGTGTAACATATTCCTCCCGCAGGTCGATTACTACGTGTGAATTGTGTTTACGTTCCCGGGTCCTGAGAGAATCCTCGAATTCCAGCCCGCAAGAACGATGGCCGCACAGCAGTTGCCTTTAACCGCGCGCTTTACTCAGGACGTCCTTCACTTTTTGGAGCAGCTCAGCGGCAGTATATGGCTTTGGGAAGATCTCAAACGCTTGCAGCGCTTCTCGAAATTGAAGCCGCTCGTCATCAAGGAGACCCCCGAGAATCAGGACCCTCATTGTCAGGCACTTCGTACGCAGATACATAGCTGCTTCGTGCCCCGGCAAGCTCTCAACATAAGTGCGGGTTATCAGCAGATCAGGCTGGCACTCCTTCAGCCGGTCTACCGCATGTCCGAGGTCGCCGGCAGCCACGACCGTGTATCCTTCTCGCTCCAGTGTCTCCTTAAGAACGGAACGTACAACCGGATCAGAGACCAAGAGCAGGATCGTCGTCGTCATCAAGGAGTCGTCCGCCACGGTCATTCCTTCTGCCAATTGCATCATGAACCGGATCTTCCATTTTGGACTCCCGGTTCGTGTTGAGTATACACCCAGCCGTCATCCTTCTCCGCTCTCGGGCTTAGCCAGGAGTAGAGCGGCGGCTGGACTTTCCGCTCGACTGTCTCCGACTGGTAACTGAAATGCTACAAGAGTCACGGTGAAATTCGCCGTTGCGCTTCCAACTGCATCCAGCTCGATGGGCTGCTTCCAAATGCAGCAACGGCACATCGTTGACGGGTTGGGCCGTTTGCCGCCAATGTTCATTCCCGATGACTGGGCATTTGCCCAGTTCAGACTCCTGTCGATACAGGATTTCATTCCCTCCCGATCAGCGGTTGAATCGTAGTGAGGAGGTTTCCGGCATGGAACCATTCGTGCGTCCTCCGGGGGAATCAGTGAGCCACCGATCAGAGGAGACGATCCCATCGCCGGAGGGCCCGGCAGTGGTCCTTGCCGTGAGTCCGGTGCCCGCTGATCGCGTTCGACTTCGAGAGATCTTCTCCCAGGGAAGGTGGAAACTGCATGAGGCTTCAGGCTTTTGTGAAGCTTTGGCGTTCTTGCGCGACCAGAGTGCTCCGGTGCTCCTCTGCGAGCGTGACCAGGCCAGCGGCAACTGGGAAGAGCTTTTGAAGGCCACGGCGAAACTGCCGGCTCCACCGAAGCTCATTGTGTTCTCTCGTCTAGCCGATGAGGCCCTCTGGGCGAACGTGCTGAATCTGGGCGGCTTCGACGTGCTGATGACGCCCTTCGAGCCGGAGGAGGTCTTGCGAGTTACCTTCGCTGCCTGGAGTCGCTGGGAACGCGACTTTGAAGAGAGCGCCGCTAAGGAATCGGAGGATGCGAACCAGGCAATTGTAGTCGCCGGAACATGCTGTCACGCCGCCCAGTCGGGACTCTAGGCCTACCTGTGGACTCGGCATCCGCGGGGATCGAGGCTCGGCAGATTTCGCATCTCAAGTGCAGCCTTTGCATCCCGGTTTATGGTGAATCTGCGTCTGGCCCGCTGGCTCAGCGGCCTGCAGCCTCCAAATAGCGGGGGTTCTGTTTTGGACAGCCTCGTGCAAAGGCCGACAGGCGGTCGTGCGGGCGAAAGGGACGGCCATGAAGACAGCACATACCGAGATGGGCGGGTTCCAAGAGATCCTCGAACGGAAAGAGGCCGTACTGGTTCGGGTATTGCGAGAGCGAGACGGCATCGCCATCGAGAAGAGCGCGGATCAAATGGATGAGATTCAGGATGCATCGGAACGAGATTTGGAGACTCGAAACGTGGACCGCGAGTCCACCCTGCTCGGTGACGTGAAAGCTGCGCTGCTACGGATTCGCGACGGCAGCTTTGGGAACTGCACTGAATGCGACTGGGCGATCAGCCCCGAACGCCTGGCGGCCGTGCCGTGGGCGTCACGCTGCATCGAGTGCCAGGAGGCTGCCGATTCGGGCGGGCAAGGAGAACGGAATCCGTCCGCGAGGCTTTCGTCCATGCGGCATAAAGGAGCCATTCTGCGCCAACCCGCCGTCGCGAAGGCAAACAAGAAGAACGTTGGGCCATCGTGAGAACAGCCTCCGACACTCGAACGATCGCGTTTCTCGGCAACTACCCGCCGCGCAAATGCGGCATTGCCACGTTCACATCCGACCTGCTCAGCGCTGTGGCCGCGCTCCGTCCGCAAAACCGGTGCTTCGCGGTGCCGGTCAATGACATCGAGGGGCGCTATCGGTATCCGGACGTGGTTCGCTTCGAGATTGAGGAGCAGGATCTGGGGTCTTACCGCCGCGCCGCCGACTTCCTCAACACCAGCAACGTGGACTCTGTCTCGGTCCAGCACGAGTTCGGAATCTTCGGCGGCCCGGCCGGCAGCCACCTATTGGCGCTGCTGCTCGGACTGACAGCGCCGGTCGTCACTACCCTCCACACCGTTCTCCGCAACCCGAACGACGACCAGCGTCGCGTGATGCAGGAACTGCTCGCCCGCTCCACCCGGATGGTGGTGATGACGGAGCGGGCACAAACGATGTTGCAGGAAGTCTACCAGGCGCCGCCTGGCAAGATCGATCTCATCCCGCATGGTATTCCCGACGTACCATTCGTCGCCCCGGACTACTACAAGGACCAGTTTGGCGTGGCCGGAAAGAAGGTGTTGCTGACGTTCGGACTGCTGTCGCCGAACAAGGGGATTGAACATGTGCTCAACGCTCTCCCGGATGTGGTGGCGGAGTTTCCCGACCTCGTCTACATCGTCCTGGGCGCCACGCACCCCAACGAGTTGCGCACGCGGGGCGAAGCCTACCGCCTCGGCCTCGAGGCCATCGTAGGGAAAAACAAACTCGAGAACAACGTCATCTTCCACAACCGTTTTGTGGAGTTGAAGGAACTGACCGAGTTCATTGGAGCGGCAGATCTGTACGTCACTCCTTATGGGGACGAAGCCCAGGTTACGTCGGGAACGTTAGCTTATGCGTTTGGCGCGGGCAAAGCCGTGATCTCGACTCCGTATTGGCATGCCGCCGAATTGCTGAGGGACCAGCGTGGCGTGCTGGTGCCATTCGCGGACCCGAGGGCGATTGCGCGCGAGGTGAGTGGGCTGTTGCGCGATGGAACGCGCCGGAACGCCATGAGCGCTAGCGCCTACAAGCTGG